>PVBE010763375.1_pt1 | contig 56417 bp, 47 predicted proteins | sample 1631181 | NCBI WGS metagenome assembly PVBE01 (sample SAMN08397723, study PRJNA350692) | Marine metagenome, whole genome shotgun sequencing project. | isolation source: water | place: Pacific Ocean | collected 2012-04
TCCCAGTGTGGCTGATCGTCCTCTCAGACCAGCTACGGATCGTTGCCTTGGTAGGCCTTTACCCCACCAACAAGCTAATCCGACTTGGGCTCATCCAATAGCGTGAGGTCCGAAGATCCCCCACTTTCTCCCGTAGGACGTATGCGGTATTAGCACGAGTTTCCTCGTGTTGTCCCCCACTACTGGGTAGATTCCCAAGCATTACTCACCCGTCCGCCACTCGACGACTGGAAGCAAGCTTCCATCGTTTCCGTTCGACTTGCATGTGTTAGGCATGCCGCCAGCGTTCAATCTGAGCCAGGATCAAACTCTTCAGTTCAATACTATTGAGCTAAAAAGCGAGATCCCAAAATTACTGCTAAAGAAAATTAACAAGTATTCTTGGTCACTCGCGTCATCCTTACAAAGGCCACACAATTAAAATATTCTCAGGAGAAATTCCAAAAAAACATCCAATCATGCTGACGCGAGCGCCCACACAAATTACTTATTTTCCGAATTGTTAAAGAACGAGACAATCCCGCCCACTGGGTGGCGGGCAGCCCGGCAATTATACGGAGAGATTTGGCTCGAGCAAGAGCAAAGTGAAAATAATTTAGCCTTTTAGCAATTTATTTTCTAGACCAGTTGCACCCGGGCAAACTTGCGTTTACCAACCTGGCAGACATAAATTGTGCCGGCCGCGATCTCCAGCGCCCGGTCCTCGATTCGCTCGCCATCAAGCCGCACGGCGCCCTGCTGAATCATCCTGAATGCCTCACCATTGCTGGCTACCAGCCCGGCCTCGCGGAGCAGGTTGGCAATCCCGAGTACCCCGTCCTGCGCCTGCACCGTTACCTCTTTTATATTGTCCGGCATCTGGTGATGCTTAAACCGCTTGATAAAAGAATCCTGGGCTCCAGCGGCAGCGGCCTCGCCATGGAACCGGCCGACCAGCTCAAGAGCCAGCTCAAATTTGACGTCCCGCGGGTTCCTGCCCTCAGCTACCTGCTCTCGCAGCGCATCAATCTGGCCCGTTGAATTAAAACTGAGCAAATCAAAATAGCGCCACATCAACTCATCGGATATCGACATGAGTTTGCCGAACATATCATCTGGCAAATCCGTGATGCCGATGTAGTTCTCCAGTGATTTCGACATCTTGTTAACGCCGTCCAGACCCTCAAGCAGCGGCATGGTCAAAACCACCTGCGGATGCTGGTCAAAGGCCTGCTGCAACTGGCGTCCGACGAGCAGATTAAACTTCTGGTCGGTACCCCCCAGCTCAACATCCGCCTTGAGTGCCACCGAATCGTAGCCCTGAACCAGCGGATACAGGAATTCATGAATCCCGATCGATTTTTCCGCCGCGATACGCTTGCGAAAATCATCCCGTTCCAGCATGCGTGCAACGGTATGCCTTGAAGCAAGCTTAATCAGGTCGGTTGCGGAAAATTTGCCCATCCACTCGGAATTGAACGCGATCCTGGTCCGATCCGGATCGAGAATTTTGAAAATCTGCTCTTTATAGGTCGCCGCATTGGCAGCCACCTGCTCTTCAGTCAGCGCCGGCCGGGTCGCATTACGCCCGGACGGATCACCGATCAGGCCGGTGAAGTCCCCGATCAGGAAAATGACTTCGTGACCGAGCTCCTGAAACTGGCGCAGCTTATTAATAAGAACCGTGTGGCCAAGATGCAGATCAGGCGCAGTCGGATCGAACCCTGCCTTGACCCGCAGGGGCTTGCCCTGCTCCAGGCGCTCTACCAGCTCGGCTTCGACCAGAATCTCTTCCGCGCCGCGCCTGATTTCCGTCATTTGCTCCGCAACCGGATGCATACTGCTTATACCCGCCTGATCTTTGCCTGGTGTGGCGCGAAGGATAAACCATCTGCGCGCAAAACGGTCTGTTTTTAATATCTAATCGACTATGCCGGGGACGATACATCTCACGCAGCATGCTCATGGCCGCAAAATGCGACCCCTGTCCCAACTTATCGATAAAATTAAAAAAAATCTTCAGAATAAGGCTACTTTTGTTGACCTAGACGCCTGACATTGCTAATAATTCCAATCAATCCGGTGACCATGGGGGTGGGCCGGTCAGCGGATTTCATGGAGACCGCTGTGGCTGCGTCACATCGCTTCACACAAGATTACAAATCTCTGCACCAGGATGACCGACGAACTATTCGCCGGACACCCTGGTTTATTATCGGTGTTGGCGTGCCGCTGATCTGTGTCGCATTTATCCTGCCGAAAAATTCCACCAAATCCGTGTCCGGCGTGGCAGAAACTACCCGGCAATCCGGCACCGCAATAGTTGCAATACCAACCACCGAGACGGCTACTGCTGTCAATGAAACCAGCCTGGCAGATCCTTTCCCGGCACCCCTGCCGGTCATCGAACCACCCGGCAACAACCTGATTCTGAAGGTACGCCGCTCAGACAGCCTGGACCTGCTGTTCAAACGTAATGACCTTAACCGTACAGACCTGGCCAACATCATGCAGCTTAAATTGGCGCGCCGACATCTGCGCCTCGTCAAACCCGACGACGAAATACAGATCCGTGAAACCGACGGAAAAATTCTGCAGCTGGAGCGGCAGGTCAGCCTCAGCGAAGTATTGAGCATCAAACGTACGGAAGACTCTTTTGAAGCCCGGATGGTCGAACACGAACTTGACGCACAACCGGTATTTGCCACCGGTACAATCGTCAGCTCGCTGTTCATAGCCGCCGCGAAAGCCGGTATTTCAGACCGCAGCATCATGAACCTGGCCGGTATTTTTGCCTGGGATGTAGATTTTGTACTCGATATTCGCCAGGGAGATGCGTTTTCACTGGTCTATGAAGAATTCTGGCAGGACGGCAAGCGGGTTGCCGAAGGCGATATCCTCGCCGCAGAGTTCATCAACCGCGGCAAACGTTATCGTGCGGTGCGCTTTAAAGACGCATCAGGCCGGGTCGATTACTACACACCGGAAGGCCGTAGCGTACGCAAGGCCTTTGTCCGTGCCCCCTTGTCGTTCTCACGGATCAGTTCAAACTTCGATCCGCGTCGCCGCCACCCAAAACTGAATACGATTCGCGCCCATAAAGGTGTCGATTACGCAGCACCAACCGGCACACCGATCAAAGCAGCCGGTGACGGCAAGGTCATTCATCGTGGTCATAAAGGTGGTTACGGCAAAGCTGTCATCATCCAGCATGGCGGCAACATCACCACACTGTATGCACATATGTCCCGATTCTCCAAGGCTCGGGTTGGCAGCCGGGTACGACAGGGCGATACCATCGGCTATGTCGGCTCGACAGGACTGGCCACCGGCCCCCATTTGCACTATGAATACCGACGTAACGGCGTGCACCTGAATCCGCGTACCGTCAAATTACCCGATGCAGAGCCCATCGACTCTGCCTACCTGGCCGAGTTCAAAAAAACCGCCAGTCCACTACTAAGAAAACTCGATAACGAATTCACCCTGGTTGCGGCCGACACGCCGTAATCTTTACCGGTTAACGCTTGGCGCATGACAAAAGAGCTGTATATCGGGCTCATGTCCGGCACCAGTATGGACGGTATCGATGCCGCACTGGTGGAAATTAACGCCACCACCTGCACCATTCTGCACACATACTCCGATCCCTGGCCGCAAGATATACCAGGTCAGCTACAACGGATCATCGCGCACCCTGAACAAGCCACACTCGGTGAGCACGGCAATCTGCATCATGAACTCGGGCGCTTATTTGCGCACGCGGCTCTCGGACTGCTGAAAGCGGCCGGCCTGCCGCCAAAAGCCATCACGGCCATCGGCAGTCACGGTCAGACCATCCTGCACGCACCCGATGACCCTTCGCCCTATTCTATCCAACTCGGTGACCCCGGCACTATTGCCGTCACCACTGGCATCCCGGTCGTCGCAGATTTCCGTAATGCCGACATGGCACTCGGTGGTCAGGGCGCACCACTGGTACCCGCCTTTCATCGTTGGGTCTTCGGCAGCAAAGAAGAAGATCGGGCCGTTATCAATATTGGCGGGATCGCGAACATAACCATCCTGCAGACCGATGGCCAAACCACCGGTTTTGACACGGGACCCGGAAACACTCTGCTTAACAACTGGGTATCACTGCATTGCGGTCAACCCTATGACAACGAGGGTGCCTGGGCAGCCACTGGAAACGTCAACCACGAATTACTCTCTGCGCTGGCCAGTGATGAGTATTTTTCCAGACCCCCGCCGAAAAGTACCGGGCTGGAATACTTCAATCTACCGTGGTTACAGCAATCGCTCGACAACCTTTCAGAATCGCCTGACCCACAGGATGTGCAAGCGACGCTAAGTGAATTGACGGCACAACAAATCGCCAATGCGCTTCACACGGTGCCAACACTGCGACAGGTCGCTGTCTGCGGTGGAGGCGCCGCCAATAGCGACCTGATATCACGACTTAAGTCACTGCAGCCTGACTGCAATATCCGGCCGACGACGATCTGGGGCATTGATCCGCAGTGGGTCGAAGCCGCTGCCTTTGCCTGGCTGGCCCGCCAACGTATACATGGTCTTGTATCCAACCTTCCGTCAGTAACCGGCGCAACAGCCAGCATCAGTCTTGGCGGACTTTATCAGTCGCATGAATAACACGCCTGACGAGAATATCCGCATCACCAGTCATGAAAGGTAACTTGCTCAATGAATGATCGACTTGCTCGCCTGGATCGCATTCGAACGATGTTTGATCAAGGGCAATTCGCTTCAGCTGCTAAAGATTTAGCTGTCGCATTGCGAGATAGCCCCGATGATCCTGAACTGCAATTGATCGAAGCCAAGCTGAACTATGTAAGTCAGCAGTTTGATAAAGCAATCAACATCTTAATTAAGGTAACACAGCAATTACCCGATTCAATCGATGCTCACCATCTGCTGGGCGTTATTTTATCTCAACCCGGAAACAACCAGGCCGAACGACGCATAGCCGCCGTACAAGCACTGGAACGAGCTCATCAACTGTCTCCAAATGATCCTCAGATCTGCGCCAACTTTGGCGGGCAAGTCGCACAATTGGGAATTTTCAATAAAGCCGAACCCGTTTTGCTGAAGGCATTGAAACTTGATCCCTCTAGCGAAGGAACCCGTAATAACCTTGGGATTCTCTATAAGAAACAATGTCGCCATGCAGAATCAGTTGAGGAATTCCGTAAGGCAGTAAAGCTCAGACCTAACCATATTGCCTTCAGAAATTCCCTGGTCAGAGCTGTAGATTATTGCCCCAACACCAATCCACACGATGATTTTGAGTCTCTTAAAGCAGCGGGGGCACTCATCCAGAGTTCCGCGCCGGTACTTTTTAATCATTATGCAAAAGCAGGCAAGCGTCTGCGTATCGGTTATCTTGGATCTACGCTGCGCACTCACTCAGTAGCATATTATTTACTGCCTATAATCGAAAATCATTCTGACCAGTTTGAGATATTTTGCTACCACATCGGCAAACAGGAAGATTCAATGACGGATCGCATCTCCGCTAGCTCAGATCATTATCAACATCTATATGGCCATAATTCAGAATCAATCGCCAGAAGAATCCATAAGGACGGCATCAACATCCTGATAGACCTGGAAGGTTTCAGCGGCCTGGATGAAACCCTTAAAGTTCTCTCTCATTCTCCTGCTCCGGTGCAGGTTTCGTATCTCGGCTGGCCAAATTCGACCGGAATCACCAGCGTAGGATATCGCTTTGTTGATCATTTTACGGACCCGCAGGGAAGTGTTGCGGACAGCGTGTATACGGAACAATTGATACGCATGACGGCAAGCTTTGCAGTCTACTCACCGCCAACGGATGCACCCGATGTTGAGTCAACACCCGCTCTTCGCAACGGCTTCATCACGTTTGGGTCATTCAATTGGTCGGTAAAACTGAATCAGGCCGTGATTGAATTATGGGCCCGCGTCCTTAACACCGTGACTGATTCAAAGCTACTTTTGAAGCATACGAGTTTTGATATGGAATCGACCGTAGAAAACATAGTTTCGGCTTTTGCTTCCCACGGCATCGCACGCGAAAGGCTGATACTGTACGAATTCAGTGAAACCACGCTTGAACATCTGAGTTGCTATCATGAAGTGGATATTGCACTCGACCCATTCCCATTTAACGGCATGACGACATCCTGCGAAGCATTATGGATGGGTGTACCACTTATCACCCTCGCCGGTGAAAAGCATTTATCCAGAGTAGGCGTCAGCCTATTGGAAAATATTGGCTATCCTGACTGGATAGCCAACAACCATGACCAATACATTGCGATTGCATTGGAACTGACATCCGATACGGGAAAACTAGATACCATAAGAAAAGAACTTCGCGATAAAATGGCTAACTCACCCTTGATGGATGGCAAAAATTTTACCGCAGAATTTGAGCAGAAGCTCAGAGAAATCCGACCTTTATAAATCAGACAAAACAACAGTCTTTTTCAAAGCATCCCAACGAAGTTGATATTTATTATTAACCTGAGTTGAGCCAGATCAGCAAATAGGAATCCTAGGTAATTATTACAAAATTATTCTAAATAACTTTTAATTGTCACTAATCAACACAACATTAATAGTCATATTCTTTGCTACATTAGCAAATGCCACGTAAAGAACCCCAACGGAAACACCCAGTGGCAAGCTGATATTCAAGAAGAAGATCGCACCTGCTAATGCAACAGCAAGCACATGAAGCTGTATCGGAACATGGCGCATAGTCTAGATAATCCAATCGTAATGATTCAGGACTTCGCCTTTGGCACTGAGATTATTCAGCGGTTTATTATTATAAACGGACGCATTATACGAATGATTGCGCAAAAATGGTCATATGATGCCGATCATCGCCATCTCTGGGGGGCCGATTAAGCGCAGACCATTACCTGAAAATCAGGACATGCTCCGAGAATGGGCAGGCTCAGACCAGCATAACCCTCGATTACCCACTTAAATTTTCGTAATTACAAAGGTGCATTATGGAAAATGTGCACACCATCTGCGTCAGCAATCACTACACTGATATATTGGCTGGTCCCATAAGAAGGCCACGACAGTGGATACACCAAACCTGACACTACCTGAGAATTTCATCAATCGCGAACTCAGTGCGCTTGAGTTCAATAATCGTGTGCTTGCCCAGGCTCGTGACCATTCGATACCAATTCTGGAGCGATTGAAGTTCCTGTGTATCGTCTCTACAAATTTTGACGAGTTCTTCGAGATACGGGTCAGCGGGTTGCAACAGCGAATGGAATCAGGCGCGAGCCCGAGTGGACCGGATATGCTGAGTTCACATACAGTCCTGAAACTCATCAGTGAACGCGCACATGAGCTGGTTGAGAAGCAGTATGAAACACTTAACAATGAAATTCTGCCTGAACTTGAAAACCAGGGCCTGCACTTTATCCGACGACGGCGCTGGTCAAACCAGCAGCGTATGTGGCTCAGGGATTATTTCTTCACCCAGATCGCACCTGTACTAAGCCCTATATCTCTTGATCCGGGCCGCCCATTTCCGCGGATTCTGAACAAGAGCCTGAATTTTATCGTCGGCCTCAAGGGGGTGCATGCCTTCGGTCGTCCATGTAACAAGGCGATTGTCCAGGCGCCCCGCTCACTACCGCGCCTGATCAGGCTGCCAAAAGAACTCGGAGGAAACGGTGAATATGACTTTGTTTTCCTGTCAGCCGTCATACATGCCTTCATAGACGATTTATTCCGCGGCATGGAAATAACCGGGTGTTACCAGTTTCGTGTCACCCGTAACAGTGACCTGTACGTTGATCCTGAGGAAGTCGATGATCTTAAGCGTGCGATCGAAGGTGAACTTATGGGCACCCGGTATGGTGCAGCAGTAAGGCTTGAGGTCGATCACGGCTGCTCTGACGATCTAACCCGCTACCTGCTGGATATGTTCGGCCTGGACCATAAAGACCTGTATGAAGTTAACGGGCCGGTTAATCTGAATCGCCTGCTTGCGGTTTATGACCTCGTTCAGAGGGAAGACCTGAAAGATACGCCATTTACACCCAGCCTGCCTTCACAACTGGTCGATGCCGAACTTATTTTTGACACCATCGCGAACGGCGAGGTGTTACTGCATCATCCCTATGAATCTTTCACCCCGGTTCTCGAACTGATTAATCAGGCTGCCATCGATCCGGATGTGCTGGCAATCAAGATGACGTTATATCGTACCGGTGCAAATTCACCCATCATCAATTCCCTGGTAACGGCCGCTGAAACCGGTAAAGAGGTGACCGTCAGCATCGAACTACGCGCACGGTTTGATGAGGCCGCCAACATTGAGCTCGCGAACCGCTTGCAGGAAGCCGGCGCCCACGTCGTATACGGTATCGTTGGTTTCAAGACCCACTGCAAAATGGCGCTAATCGTACGCCGTGAACAAGGCCGCCTGCGCCGCTACGTGCACCTTGGCACCGGCAACTACCATCCCGGCACAGCCCGGGTTTATACCGACTATGGCCTGCTCAGCGCCAATGAAGAACTGGGCGTCGATGTTCACGAGGTATTCATGCAATTAACCAGCATGATGCAGACACCACCACTGCGTAAACTCTATGAAGCACCATTTGGCCTGCACGAAAAGATTCTTGAACATATTGATACCGAGATCATGCATGCGCGCGCTGGTGGTGCCGGACATATCATCGCCAAACTCAATGCACTGGTCGAACCAAAAGTAATCGAAGCACTTTACAGGGCTTCGTGCGCGGGTGTTTTTATCGATCTCATAGTACGCGGCATCTGTTGCCTGCGGCCAGGCATCCCGGGCATCTCAGCCAATATCCGGGTTCGCTCAATCGTAGGCCGATTCCTAGAACACTCCAGGGTCTACTACTTCCATGCCGGCGGCAAAGAAAAAGTTTTTTGTGCCAGTGCGGACTGGATGGATCGGAACTTCTTTCAGCGGATCGAAGTTGCATTCCCGATTCACAACGATGCGATCAAGCGACGACTGATTGGTGACCTCGACACATACCTGAACGATAACATTCAGGCTTGGGAACTACAGCGCAACGGCCAGTACACCAATGTGGGCCGGGATACTGATGAAGACTCGATGTCGGCACAAATTAACCTGCTGAAAGATCTCACGGATAAATCTCAATCAACGGCAAAGAACAGCTGATGCCATAGATGGAACCGGTACTCAGTCAGCCAACGGCTCGAAAAGCTGCATGTTGATTCCTGTTTCCCCCAGGTAACCCTGTTCCCTCTCAAGATCAGCCCAGGTCAGGGGATTTTCGCTGCGCTGATCTCCCGACAAGGCCAGCAAAAACTTGTGACTTTTTCCGGAGCAGAAAATCTCAAGCAGTGGTGCAGCGGTACGACTACGATTAAACAACACGGCCAGACGTAACAGGATCGTTAATTGTTGCGTCGGTTGTCCCCAGCCATCCGGAATCCCGGTAAAGGTTTGTCGGCCGAGACGGCCCCGATGCTCGCCGACAAGTCGTGCCATTACCCGTTGCTCAGTGGTCGAGAACCCCGGCATATCCGCATGCTCCAACAAATATGCGCCGTGCTGATGGTATTTTGAATGCGCTATATGCAGCCCAACTTCATGCAGGCGCGCAGCCCACCTGAGCATTTGCGCATAGATTTCAACATCCAGTGACCAATCAGGCGCAACCTGCTGCAACAGCATAAGTGCCGTTTTCTCTACCCGGTCAGCCTGACGCTGATCGATATTAAATCGACCTTCCATTGACCGAACCGTCCGGTCGCGTGCATCTTCATCCGTCAGACGCCTAACCATGTCATACAGCAAACCTTCGCGCAGCGCCCCGTCCGCAACATGCATTTGCTCAAGCCCGAGAGCCGACATAATCTCGATCAGGATGACCACCCCGCCGGGGAATACCGGCAAACGCTGCGCAGACAAACCCGGCAAGCAAACTTTGTCGATGTGCCCGGCAGCAATCATCCGCTCTATCAATTCCTGCAGACCGGCAACCGTGATGGGTGTCGGTTCAGCGGCCAGTTTATTGAGCACAGTATGTGCTGCCCGAATCGTACCTGATGCACCGCTGACACGTGCCGGTTCGTTACGCCGAAAAAATTCCTGCACCGGCTCCAGTTCCAGTCTTGCCTGCAACCTGGCCTTCCTGAATCGGCGCCCGGATAACCTGCCGGACGGAAAAAAACATTGACTGAGGCCGACACAACCTATATTCAAACTTTCCAGCGCATCGGTTTCAGCAGCCCGACCAAGAATAATTTCGCTACTGCCACCGCCAATATCAACAACAAGCTGTCGCCCTGAAACCGACGGAGAGCTGTAAAAAACACCCTGGTATATCAGTCGCGCTTCTTCAATCCCGGAAATGATCTCAACCTGATGGCCGATTGCAGCCTCGGCTCGACGTACAAAATCTGAATTTTGCCCGAGCATACGTAATGTGCTGGTCCCCACAACACGTACCGAATCCGCCCTGATGTCACGCAGTCGCTCACCGAATCGTGCCAGGCACGTGAGGGCAGCCGCCTGCCTTGCCGAGTTGAGCCGGTTGTCCGTATCAAGGCCGCCGGCAAGACGCACCATCTCACGCAAACGGTCGATAACCGTGGGCTGGCCATGCGAGAGGCGGGCTACCACCATATGAAAGCTGTTCGAACCAAGGTCTACAGCCGCCAGGATCTCGGGTTCTTTGGGTTGGACTTGTGAAAATTGCACTACGGTCGATCAGTGCGCGGCAAACACCACCTTATAAAGCCGTGTGCCAGAGCGCCACAGCGCTATCCGGGCAAAGGCGAAATGATCAGAATAACTGCTCCGCGGAGCGGGTCGGAATTTACAGCGAAGCGGAAAATTATTCATGCGTGTAGGTCACCGGTTTAGCTGTCCGGTCCGGGTCACGACTCCAGATCTGGCGCGGACCATAACCCTCTTTGCGTAACCAGTGCTCGGTATAAACAATCCGCTCAGGCTCCGCGACCAGCATCTGCATCTGGGGCGGTTGATCAAGCGGCGATCCGGTTTGTACAGCCGATTGCTGCCAGCGATACACACTCATGATGTGATCGTGTTCCGGCGTACCGGCATCCACGAGCCTGGACCTGGCAAAAATCTGTGCGCCACGCACGCTGGCCCAGCCACAATTATTCGCATGCACCGTGACGCAGATACGCGGATCATTTTGCATCGCTTTCAGCTTCGGGCTACCCGGTTGCGGCAGGATATAAGGAACCAGGCCATCGGCGTAATACTCGACCGGACTGCCGATCGGCCCACTCTTGCCGACTGTACACAACACAGCCATCCAGTGCGTGGCGAGCAGGTACACAATACGTTCTTCGAGTTCACTGCGCGGCAGTTGCTCGGTCGGCCAAGGGGTTTGCTGCAACCAGGGTTGGGCGGTCATTGGATAGTGCCTCCATTTTGAGCCCTTTTGGCACAGACCAAATTGGTGACGCCTGGGCTAATTAATGAATAACCTTTGTAACATCATTTTGACATTCATGGGACCCGTCACCAACCTGGGATGCAGATTTTTCCAGATCGGTAATTGGATCCTGACATCAATTCTTAACAGCAGAACCCGGATCGCTGGTTTGCATAATTATTTCTTATCCAGGCCGGCGGTGACATCTGCCAGTGTTCAGTCTCTGCAGCTTCTTAAGCGGCCCCATGGGCCACCAATGCTGCTATCGACAGAAATTACTTTGCTGGTTCCGGCGCCGCTGCTAACACTTTGGCGGCCGCCGGGCGAGATACATCCGAACCGGGTGGCTGAGCACTGTCATGGATCAGCTTGCCGTTAATTTCGGCGCCGGCAGTCATTTCAAGTAGCTCGTAATGCAGGTTACCGTTAATTTTAGCGGTTGCACCAAGTTGCAGGATTTCACTGGCGTAAACATCACCCTGTACCTTGCCGTTCAGGGCAACCCGCGGTACCCGAACATTGCCATCTATCAGGCCTTGTTCACTCAGGCTTAGAAATGCAGTGTCATCACGTTCCGCAATAACACTGCCGTTGACGACCCCGTCAATATGACAACCGCCGGCAAACCTCACGTCTCCCCTGATACGCGTACCCTCGCCAATCAACGTATTGATCGGTCCGCTACTGTTTTTCTTCTTCCCAAACATGGGCATTCTCCTTTGAACCACTCTGCAAACACATCCAGCCGACCGTTTACCCGACCGCTGCCCGCAGAGACTTCTAATACATCAAAGTGATACCGGATATATGACCAATGATGGCTGCTATCCGGACCTGACGACCCAATCGAAACTCTTTTCAACCGGCTCCGTCCGATTACCCTTTGGCGTAAGCTTAACGATCACGCGCTGTGGCGCAAACCCATATGGTAATACGATATCCGCAGCAAAGTTCTGAAAATACCGAAACGAAAATTCTGACAGTAATTTTCTCTGCCCGACAATAATCCCGAGTTCAGCTAGGCCGAGCGTCAACGGTACTCCATCACGGACACCTTCCACCTGAAACTCGACAGATCCGGAAATACGCTGTGAGGCTTGCATCGCCTGCACCAGCACAAGTCGTAAACTAAAGGTCAACTCATCATTGCCGGCCAGCAACTCTAGATCCTGAACCCTCAAGCCAGCCTGTTGATCGGCGACAATACCACGGTAAAAGGCAAGCTCTTCCCGCTGGGCGAGAATTTCATCCTGCAGACCGACCATTCTTTGCTCAACCTGGCTATAAGCCTCATCATCGATCTTCCGGCTGGTCTCGAGCAACGCTATCTTCCCGCGCAGTTCATTATTCTGTTCATCTGCCTGTGCAGCCTGCGCTGCAAGTTCCGCATAACGCTGCTGAGCCTGAAACTCATTATGGCCGGCCCGAATCTGGCCAAGTTGATAGACGACCCAGATAACGGCCAGGCTGCAGACAGCCCCTCCGATAAGAAAAATACGATTTCGCCGAACATTGTGTGGCGCAAAGAACTTTCTGCTACGCATACTGTTCACAAATTAAGGTTTGCCGCCCACTCCTCGCCCCACCAACTGGGACGCGGCGGCACACCGTGCGGAAACAGTAACGGTCCCAGTTCAAGTAATGCCTGCATGTAGACTTTGCGCTTGAAATAAATCACTTCTTTAACCGGCTGCCAGTAATCAACCCAACGGCAGCGGTCAAATTCCGGCATGCCGGTGGTATCGAGTTGTACGCGTTGCTCCGAGCTGAGCAAACGCAACAGGAACCAGCGTTGTTTCTGCCCGATACACAGTGGCAGAGTATCGTGGCGAATGTATTTCTTTGGTAAATCGTAGCTTATCCAACCACTCGTCTGACCAAGAATCTCGACATCATTTGCATTAAGCCCTATTTCCTCACGTAACTCACGATACATTGCGGCTTCGATATCTTCATCAAGGTGAATTCCGCCTTGTGGAAATTGCCAGCCTTTCCGCCCTCTGCAGCCCCCCAGCAATACCAAATCAGCCTGATTGCTGAGCACGATGCCAACATTCGCCCGGTAGCCGCATTTATCGATATCATCCATGTCACTATTCCTGTTCCCGGGAGTATTTTTCCACATTCGTGTTTGTGCTGTCACGGACAAGTAGAATCAGTGCCTGATGATCTACCATATGCTTTCAACATGATTCGCCACCAACAGCGCAGCACCCCCGGTCGCTTACTGACACTGCTTGTGATCGGCACTGTCATTGCGTTGGCCGCTGCAATTAGCTTCGGCAGCGGACCGGCCGGGCCCCTCGACGTCATCGATGTACTACTCGGGCAAGCCGATCCGGGCACACGCGATATCCTGCTACGGCTAAGACTACCACGCGCACTGGCGGCCTTTGGCACCGGCGCTTCACTGGCGCTGGCCGGCGTACTAATGCAGGTTTTGCTGCGCAACCCGCTCGCCGACCCTTACATACTGGGCACTTCAGGCGGTGCGGCGGTAGCTGCCCTGACCGCGATGCTGACCGGCGCGGCAAGCCTCGTCGTCGACATCGCAGCATTTGCTGGTGCGCTTGGCAGTACCCTGTTGGTGTTTATCATTGCCCGCTATCACGGTAACGGGTCACCGGGCCGACTACTGCTGACAGGTGTTGTGATCGCAGCGGGCTGGAGCGCTGTTATCAGCCTGATTCTCGCCCTGGCGCCGGAAACCAATTTACGCGGTATTCTGTTCTGGCTAATGGGTGATTTTGCTTTTGCCGATAACCCGTGGCCCACCCTGATCGTCACCATACTGGCCACCGCCGCAGGTTTCGCACTGGCACGGTCATTGAATGTCCTGTCCATTGGCGATGCACAGGCCGCGCTGCTCGGCCTCCGGGTAAGACCCGTACGCACGATTGTCTACCTGTTCAGCGCATTGCTGACGGCAATTGCGGTTACCACCGCAGGCACGGTTGGTTTCATCGGGCTCGTGGTACCGCATCTGGTACGCCTGATCAGTGGTGCTGATCACCGCACACTGATTCCCGCTGCCGCGCTGACCGGCGGCATCCTGCTGGTCATTGCCGACCTTGTTGCGCGGAGCATCATCGCACCGCGACAGTTACCGGTCGGTGCCATCACAGCCGTTATCGGGGTACCGCTGTTTTTATTCCTGCTGGGGCGTACGGTGACGGGCAAAGATTGACGGCAGGGCTACGGGTTAGTTGCCCTGATTAGAAATCGCGCATTCAGTTGCTGCCAGGTCGTTTCTATGGGCGGCCGGCGATGTAATCGCGCCCGCGATGCATCAGTTCGACAAACGCGGCCTCATCACCGGACTCAACCAGGTCAATAATCTTCTGAACGGCGCTGGCCAGTTCATGCAGTGGTGCCAGACCATGGGGATTCAGGCGCTGAATCTCAAAATACAGTTCCGGGCTCTCAGCACCGACCTTCTTGGCAACCTTGAGCTGGCCTTCAAACGTCGTGCTGGACAAGTCGGACAGTCGCGGCAAATTTTCACCGCTTTCGACCAGGCAGGTGAAAAATGCGATATTCAGTGCATGTGACAACCCCAGTACGAAGGCAATAAGCCGGTCATGCTCACCGATGTCCATTTCAATCTGCCGCGCCATTGTCGAGGCAAATAATTGTTGCGCCTGCCGGGTAGCCTCCGGCACGCCGACATCAAGAAATAAAATATGACTGCCGGACAGCAATTCGGTGTCAGGACCAAACATCGGGTGCAACGAGGTGACATTCAGGCCCTGCCCGGCCAGTTTTCGCAACCCGGTCTCGAGCGGTGATTTCAACGATCCGATATCAAAAATCAGTCCCTTTCGTCCGCTCACCGCCAACTTGTCGATAATCTCCGCCGAGACACCGATCGGCGCCGCAATAACCGTTATATCAAAACTGTCATCGGTCGAACTCCAATCGTCAACCTGCCTGAACCCGTCAACCCGGTTGATGGGGTCAGCAACCATCACTTCAAAGCCCTGTGAATCGAGAAAATCGACAAACCACAGGCCCATCCGCCCACCACCACCGATTACCAGTGCCTGACGACCATGTCCGTAACCATCTGCGCGCACCCTGGCATGCTCCTGCTTGGTCAACGACGAACGAATCAGCAGTTCCATCAGTGCTTCGGCCAGGTTGGGCGGAATCCCGAGTTCTTCGGCCTGCTCCCGAGCCATGTCGATGACCTGTTTTTCGCGCGCAAAATTTCGCGTTGACTGCCCGCCCTGGCGCTTGATCTCGCCGATGCTCATTACTAAAGCCTGCCGTTGCGCAACAAGATCGATAATCTGCCGATCCAGCGCCGATAAGTTATCCCTGAGTTCTTTAAGATCCATAATATTCAGTCAATCAATCCGAGCGATGCACAAGATCCGGGCTACCTCGCAATCAACAAAGCCTTACCAGGACGATACTCCACTACCATAATGCGAGTATCCGGTTGTCTCCAACAATGTTCAGATCCTGATTCAGGTAGCAGGGATATTCTTGCACAGAGTTGCGTCAGTTTCTTCCAGTTGCGCCAGCAATTATAATTAGAATTTCAGATCTGCACGGAGTAATCTGCCAATGAAATCTCGGGCCGCTATTGCATGGGCTGCCGGTCAACCTCTGGCGATTGAAGAAATCGACGTCGAGGGGCCTAAAGCAGGCGAAGTGTTGGTTCGGTTGGTCGCGACCGGCGTCTGCCATACCGATGCTTTCACGTTGTCAGGGGCTGACCCGGAGGGCCTGTTTCCGTCAATACTCGGACACGAAGGCGGTGGGCTGGTCGAGGAAGTCGGTGCCGGCGTAAGCGGGCTTAAACCCGGCGACCACGTGATCCCGTTGTATACCCCGGAATGCGGTTCCTGCAGTTTCTGCACTTCAGGCAAGACGAACCTTTGCCAGGCGATTCGCGAAACACAGGGGCAAGGCCTGATGCCAGACGGCACCAGTCGCTTCTCGGCACAAGGTCAGCAGATTTTTCACTATATGGGCACCTCGACCTTTTCGGAGTACACGGTCCTGCCGGAAATCGCCGTTGCAAAAATCAATTCTGCAGCACCACTGGAGAAAGTCTGCCTGCTTGGTTGCGGCATCACGACAGGTATTGGTGCAGTCCTGAACACTGCAAAGGTTGAACCCGGTGCCAGCGTGGCGGTGTTCGGACTCGGCGGTATCGGACTCAGCGTCATCCAGGGCGCGGTCATGGCCAGGGCCGAACGGATCATCGCCATCGATATTAATGCAGAAAAATTTGAGATGGCGCAACAACTTGGTGCAACAGAATGCGTGAATCCGGCCGAACATGATGCGCCGATCGAGGATGTGATCGTCGAACTGACCGACGGCGGCGTCGACTATTCATTTGAGTGCGTCGGCAACACCAACCTGATGCGCTCGGCCCTGGAGTGCTGCCACAAAGGCTGGGGCGAATCGACGATCATCGGTGTCGCCGGTGCGGGACAGGAAATCAGCACCCGCCCCTTTCAACTCGTGACCGGGCGAGTCTGGCGCGGAACCGCATTCGGCGGCGTCAAGGGTCGCAGCGAACTGCCGGGCTACGTTGACCAGTACCTGGCCGGCAAGATCAGCATCGACCAGATGGTCACCCATACCATGCCACTTGATGATATCAACCGGGCCTTTGACCTGATGCATGAAGGTGTGAGCATTCGTTCGGTGATTACATTCTGAGTGTAGCGTACGACAATCAGGCACGATGACGAATCCACTTGCGAGAGCAGTGACATCCAGCCCGACTACCGAGGCCGGCGCTGCAATCACCCGGCCTGCGCGCTAACCATGTCCCCAGGTTGTGGCACTGGCGACCGATCCCCGGCGTACGGGCTGCTCATGCTCAGAGCCCTGATCATGAGCAGCCTGCTGATCGCCATGCATGTTGTTACAGCCGGGACCACAATCACCCTGAATCAGGGTGCGAACATCGCCGTGACGGCACCGGGCGCAAACGACCGTATGGCCTTTGATTTTGCCGGTCAAATCTGGCTAACAGGTGATACCAAGCAACCCGCAACCCGGTTAACAACATCCGGCACGCTGAATCAGCGACCGGCTTTTTCCCGTGACGGGCGCCTGGTTGCCTACGAATCCCTGCAGGCAGGTTATTACCAGATTTTTGTTACCAACATCGCCAGCAGCGTGACACGCCAGGTCACGTTCGGGCCATACGATCACCTGACGCCGGCCTGGTCACCGGCGAGTTCGGCACGCTCGCGACTCGTCATGGCATCAAATCGTGGCGGTAATTTTGATATCTGGGAAATCGATATTGACAACCTGACCTTACACCAGCTGACTTTCTCGACCGAGCATGAACACGACCCCGCCTGGAATGATAACGGCACCCGCCTCGCCTACGTTAGCAAGACTGCAACCGGCTCTGCGCTGTATACCCTGACTCCGGGTAACCCACCGCAACGCGTGGTACATGAACGCGCTGCGATGGTTGCTCCGGCATGGCGACCGGGCGGCGGCCTGCTGACTTACACGCGGCAGAAAAAACTTTCGCGCCAGTTGCGCATGCTGCTGCTGTCAACACCACCGATTAGCAAACCAGTCACTCAGCAGGAACAGGTGTCACCGCACCCTGTACACTGGCTCGACCGCAACACTTTCCTGTATGCGGCCGACGGCAAGATCCGTCGCCGCGAACTGGGCCTGCCGGTGTTTGACGATGTTCCATTCAGCGTAGCCCTTGAGATCAATCGCAGTGCCCGTGCGCCGCGCGATACTTCATTGGCGAACAACAACAGACCCGTACGGGGGTCGGATGGGCAAACGGAACGGGCGGACGGCCGCCTGGTTGTCGCCATGCTCGGCGATTTATGGGAATTTCAGCGTGAAAGTGACGCTCAACTCACCCTGCTCCGGCAGTTGATCAACGACGCGTATGTCGATGCACGGCCAGTATTCTCACCAGAAGGCCGGCAACTGGCATTTATCTCCGATCGTAGCGGCAGTCGACAGATCTGGATCATGGCGACCGACTCGCTCGATATGCAACGCCTGACCCACGCTGACACCGTCCACGGGACGCCTGCCTGGAGTCCGGACGGCAAGACTATTGCTTACCTGGTGACTGATGACAATGACGGTTACCGACTGCGACTGATCAATGTCGCCAGCCGGCATTGGCAGGCTTTAGCCGCAACAACGCGCCAACCCGGCAGACCCGTGTTTACAGATGGCAGATGGTCCATCATCCCCGCAACGGACTCGTTACATGAGGCACTGGCAGCGCCACTCAGCTGGCGACCGACGAACTCGGGTAAGCGCTACATCATTCGTGCCGGACGGATTTTTGATGGTATTGGGCCGGGGTATACGCTGCGGCAGGATATCGTCATCGAACACAACCTGATTGTTGCCATTCACCCGTGGTCAGACATAGACCCGGATATCCCGGTTATCGATGCGAGTGCACATACCATAATTCCCGGACTGATCGACCTGACCGTACGACAGGAACCCTACGAAACTGAACGCAACGGTCGCAAATGGCTGGCAGCAGGTGTCACGACTGTGCGTATGACGCCTGGTCGAACCGTCGCTGACTTTAACCGGGCCATTGAACGACTCGAAAGCTGGGGCAGCGGTCGCCGTATCGGACCACGGGTGATGTTGACAGCGCGCCCCTGTGATCGCAAGACGGGCCGTTTCGACCGGACCAGGTTCGAACAAATTGTGGCCGATGCCATAACGCTGAACATCGTCGCACTGGAACTGTGTCCCGATCTTGATGGCGAAACGCTAACCAATGTCATCAGTCGCGCCCATGCACAGGGAATCTCCGTCATTACCACGACACCGTTACCCGGCATTACGCTTGCAGCGGACGAACTGCAACCACAGACACGGACGCCGGACGGAAACTCGCAACCGGACCCGGCCACCTGGCAAAATTTTCTACTCGTCAGCGCCGGCATCGGTGCCGGCATATCGTCCCGCCTGCTGATGACCCCCCAAGCGGATGAGCAAATGCTCAACAGCCTGAAATCAGGCTGGCAATCGCGCAGAATTTTCACCGCTACAGAACGACGTCGGTTTAATACATCCTGGCAATTGAGTCGAGCCGCGTACTTTGCCGCCCCCATGACCGAACCGAACCTCATTCAGGGCGCGGGTGGCAGTATTATCCTCGGCAGTGAAGCGCCTTCGACACCCCAGGGTCTCGGACTGCACGGCGAGATGCGCCGGCTGGTGGCTCAGGGTCTGCAGCCCTTTCAGGTGCTTAAAATGGTCAGCCTCGATGCCGCCCGCATGCTGGGCAATGGCTCGTCACTGGGCCTGATCCGCATCGGCAGGCAAGCTGATCTGGTCATTCTCAACGGTGACCCGCTCGCAGACATTGCCGCAGCGGCAAAGGTAGTTACCACTATCAGCAGGGGTCGCCGGTATTCCCGCAAAGACCTGACAACCATGGGTTTAAGGCAGCCAGCCCCGAATAATGTTGGAAAATTTTACAACTCTGCTCAACATTAATATGTAAAACCAGGCCTGCGGAGCAGAAATGCCATGTCATCGCAGACCTGCTCTGCTGTCAGGTAACTCCGGGGTAGCCTGAATCCGGTGAGAAAGCTCCTGTCAGTGCGGATATTTAACCCAATATATTAAAGCCCGCCACTAAAAAAGAGCCCGGGTGAGTGTCGAATATCATTACACTTTGCAGGACTCTGAACGGAGCTTGTCACGGTAAGATAATATAATAATCTGTTTATAAAGGGCTTTATAAACCTTGGCACGGGTCTTGCATGATAATCAACGCGCACAAAAAAGGTTTTTACAGGCGATGGTCTATTCGACATCTGTAACCAGACATCGAAGCCAAAAAATGCAGGAAAATAAGAAGAATAACCAGAATTATAAATATAAAAAAAATAGCAAATAACTATAAAAAAAACCAGCACAGCTTCGCCGCTGAAGTAAAAACCAAACACGCGACAACAACAATAACCCATACCCCGCCTCCCACGCGGGGTTTTTTTTGTCTGTGCCTTTTGCCCTTACAATGGGGGGCCATGCCAGCCCACCTGCATCAATGACACTTTCCTGCCAAGACCTGACGGTCAGCATTAACGGACGTACCCTGATTCGGCGCCTTAGCCTTAGCGCAGACCCGGGCGACTTTATCTGCATCCTCGGCCCGAACGGGGTTGGCAAGACGCTGATGCTGCATACCCTGGCCGGTATTCGTGATATCGATACGGGCTTTATACAGCTACATGGCGATGATATTAAATCGCTGGATCGGCGGGTCATCGCGCAGCGCCTTGGACTGTTATTGCAGGCTTATGATGACGCATTTCCGATGACCGTACTCGAAGCCGTAATGATGGGCCGTCACCCGCATCTTGGTTTCTGGCAATGGGAAACGACAGCTGATATCGATCTGGCCACCCATGCACTGGCGGCAATGGACCTCAGCGATCTAACCGAGCGGCTGACGGCTACTTTGTCGGGTGGCGAACGGCGCCGTCTGGCCATCGCCACCCTGCTGGTTCAGGAACCCGACATGCTGTTGCTCGACGAACCGATGAACCATCTCGACCCACTGCATAAATTACAGGTGCTTGGCCGATTATCGGCTCTCGCTGATGCCGGTAAAACAGTGATTGCCAGCCTGCACGACCCGGTACTGGCTGCACGCTATGCCCGCCAGATCCTGCTGTTATTCGGCGATGGCGAATGGGAATTTGGCCCCGTAGCCGACATGCTTACGACTGATCGCCTGGCACGATTATATGCTACGCCCTTCGCCGCCTTTTCGCGGGACGGACAAGAAGTTCTGCTGCCGACGCTGTAGCCAAAACTTGACACAGCCCGGCACAACTTAATAGAGTCGAACCTCGCTAGGTGCTTCCGGTCGTCAGGCCGGAATAACGGGAAACCGGTGATTCGTATCCCAAGGGAAATCTCCCCTGAGTAACCTTAAGGATCCGACCATTCCGGTACTGCCCCCGCAACGGTGATCGAGTAAAGACTGAATCTACGGACCATCCAGGATCCGAAACCACTGCGCATGACGCGGGAAGGTGATGCAGTCAGGGCACAAGCCCACTCGTAAGTCCGGAGACCGGCTTAGTGACAGTAACAACGGTGCGGAGGGCGCTCGTGCAGCTGATCACTCTGAGACTGATCTGCCGACATTAACGCTCCTGTCCGCTCCACATATATACGTCACCAGTCTGTGCGGGGTAGCACAGCAGAGGAGCACAATGAACTTTTCAATTCACCCGGCCACCCTGCTTGCGGGTGTCATTGTTACGCACAACGTGGCGGGGGAACCTGCACCGGGCGATAACATCTTCGTGTCGGCACATCGCACCCCGGCAACAAGGCTTGAGATCGGCAGCGCCATAACGACAATTGGTCGTCAGAGCATAGAAAACCGGCAGAGTATTTTCGCCACCGACCTACTGCAGGATCTGACCAGCCTGGCTGTCAGTCGATCCAGCAATTTCGGCTCACAGACTGCAATCCGTATCCGTGGAGCCGAAGCCAATCATGTCCTCGTCCGTATCGACGGCATCGAAGTCAACGATCCGGCATCTGATGACGCATTTGATTTTGCTCACCTGACTGCCAACGATATTGACCACATTGAAGTCGTACGCGGGCCACAGAGCGCGGTCTGGGGCAGTGATGCACTGGCCGGGGTCATCGACATTACGACCCGCCGCTCAACAGATCGCTTGAACGGCAGCGCTTTCATCGAAAAAGGGGCATTCAACACCATAAACAGTGGCATGCACGTCGGCACCCGCAGCGCCGACTCCGGCATGGATCTGACCGTCTCCTTCCTGGACTCCGACGGCAGCAACATTTCGCGCTCCGGAACCGAGTATGACGGTTATCAGAACCTGTCCGCTAACCTGCGTGCCGATGTCGATCTCACCTGCGGTCTGATGTTCGATGGATCACTGCGGCATGTTGATGCAACCAAACAGTTTGATGCTGTTGATTTTGCAACCGGCCTGTCTGCCGATGCGGAGCGCAAAATGGATACGACGCAAACGATACTCGGCGGCCGTGGCAAATTATCACTGTTTGAAGACGCCTGGGTACAAACATTACGCCTGACCTTCATGAGCACAAACAACAATAATTTCACTGACAGCATCCGGGACATGGAGACTGCCGCAGACAAGTTCGCTATCTATTACCAAAGTACGTTTAATTTTGATGCGGGAGCGACCACCCAATCTGCACAGCAAATCACGTTTGCAGCCGATTATGAAGGCGAGAAATTTGAACAACGTGGCATGGCTTCCGCATGGGGTGATCCAAACCAGGATCAGAACATAAACAATACCGGCCTGGTAGGGGAATATCGCGTCACCGGTTTCGGTAGCCTGTCATTCAGTCTCGGTATTCGTTATGACGACAACAGCGCATTTGACAACATTGCAACCTACCGAACGACAGCGGCGTGGCGCTTCGACAGCCTGGATTCCCGACTGCATACCAGCTTCGGCAGCGGACAAAAATCGCCTACATTCACCGAGCGATTCGGGTTTACACCCGACCAGTTCCACGGCAATACAGATCTGCAACCGGAAAAATCCAGAGGCCTGGATATCGGTTATGAACAATATTTTTCCGGCGGACAAATAATCGCCGACATAACCTACTTCCGTAAACGACTTGAGGACGAGATCAACGGTTTCTTTTTTGACCCGTCACTTGGTGCATTCGGCATGTTCACGGCCGTGAACCGTGACGGCGTGAGTAAAAGCAGGGGCCTTGAGACGGAAGTAACGGTTAACATTGTTGCCGGTCTGAGTACCACGGCAAACTATACCTACACAGACGCAACCCAGCCCGATGCAAGCGGACAACAACAACGGGAAATCCGCCGGCCAAGACATATGGCGGCACTGAACATCAACTATGATTTTCCGGACCAGACACATGTAAACCTCAACGTATCCTACACAGGTGAACAAACTGATAATTTTTTCCCACCATACCCGCCCTTCTTTGAAAATGTTTCTCTTGATGCTTATACACTTGTGAACCTGACCGGAAGTTATGCGCTCACCAACAAAGTGACGGTATTTGCCCGTGTGGAGAACCTGTTTAATACGACTTATGAGAATATCTACAGCTTTGCGACACCCGGAATAGGCGCATATCTTGGTACGCGTATGCGGTTTTAACCCGGGCTAGCCAGACTTCAACATCAGCTTTCGCCACTTGTAGACGGAACTGATTTGGCGGATTTATAACCCCAGTTAGCTTCGTTGCCGGGAGCAGGCTTATCCGGAATATTTTGCGCAAGCAACAGTGAGCAAATAGCAAAGCCACTGCCGATCAAAAAAACAACTGCATGAGAATAAATCCATATAAACCCAAGCAGGACGGGAATAACTATCGCGGCAATATGATTGATAGTGAAGGAAACACCGGCAGAACTCGCCATATCGGCATGATCAGCAATTTTTTGAAAGTAGGTTGGAATCGCGATAGCAAGGGCAAAGAACATATGATCAATCACATAAAGGCCGGCCGCAAGGTAGGCGTTGTCTACAAAAGCGTACCCGGTAAATACCACGATCAGGCCGATATATTCCAGGCTTAGCGCGGTACGCTCACCAACCCTGCCAATCAATATCCCAATACGTTCGGCAAATATCCAATTGAAAATGTAATTAATAAGGAAAAGCAGCGTAACTTGTGCCGCGCTGTAGCCAAACCTTTCCACCATCAGGAAGGCCGCAAAGACCATGAAAATCTGTCGACGTGCACCGGAAAAAAATATCAATGCATAGAAAAGCCAGTACCGCTTTCGTAAAACCAGGTGCGTATGCTGTTCACTGGAAGATTTGAAATAAGGAAAAGCAACCCTCATAAATAAAGCCATCAGGAAACATACTCCGCCCGCCAGCACATACAGCCAGATGTAGTCCACCGCCAATATTTCGAGCAATATCCATATGACTCCATAGGCAAGTAGCGAGGTAATCGCTCCCACCGAGATAAGCTTGCCGAATACCTGAGGGGCCTCATCCCTGGAAAGCCACTGCAATGCCAGTGATTGCCTGACTGCCTCAAAGTAGTGAAAGCCCACCGACATTAACACGGTGGTACAATACAGACCGTACTCAAACGGGAAAAAACCGGTCAACGCAACACCGAGACCGATGAATGCGAGCGCTACCAAGACCAGTGTCTGTTCCCTGAGGACAAGCAACAAAAAAATAGTCGTAAATGCCAGAAATCCAGGGATCTCCCGCAGGCTTTGCAGAATCCCGATCTCAACCCCCGTAAAGGCAGCTCGCTCCACCGCAAAATTATTCAGCAGTACTGTCCAGGTGTTAAACGCCACCGGCATGGCCACCGACATCAGAATTAACAACATCACGGGATGCTGCCATGAGTATTTTTTCATTAAATCTACCTGCTAACAGGCCCGGGAGAGTTCGAATTCTACTGGCATTCCACAGCGAGTACTCGGATGATGTCAACCTGCGCTCCAGACCTGTAGACACTGGCATACGTGTTTGCCGATACTGGCGTTAATATTTGCAACCAGAGCCCATCACAGAGAAGCCAGTCACATGCAACTCGCCGACAAAAAGCTGTTTCGCCAGCATTGCTACATCAATGGCTGCTGGGTAGCTGCCACCGAGCAGAACCATATCGAGATTTCCAACCCGGCTACAGGCGGAGTTATCGGTACCGTACCCAACCTTGGTTACACCGAAACCCGCGCAGCCATTGAGGCTGCTGCCGAAGCCCTCGACGCCTGGCAGGCACTGGCGGCCAAGGAACGTTCCAGGATTATGCACCGCCTGTTTACCTTGATGATGGCGCACCAGGAAGACCTGGCGATACTGATGACCTGTGAACAAGGCAAACCACTGGCCGAATCACGTAGTGAAATTGCCTATGCCGCGGCCTTCATTGAGTGGTTTGCCGAGGAGGCCAAACGCGTCTACGGTGACATCATCCCCGGACCACAACATGACCGGCGTATCGTCGTATTAAAACAACCGATTGGCGTTGTTGCGAGTATCACACCGTGGAACTTTCCGACTGCAATGATCACCCGCAAGATCGGACCCGCACTCGCCGCAGGTTGCACGGTCGTATGCAAGCCTGCATCGCAGACGCCATATTCGGCCCTGGCGCTGGCGGAACTCGGCGAGCGTGCCGGCCTCCCGGCCGGGGTACTGAATATTGTTACCGGCAACTCAGCTGAAATTGGCGCCGAACTGAGCGGTAACAGCCTGGTGCGCAAACTGACATTTACCGGTTCGACCGAAGTGGGCAAGGTACTGCTCAGGCAATGCGCTGATACCGTCAAGAAAGTCTCGATGGAACTCGGCGGCAATGCACCGTTCATTGTGTTTGAGGATGCGGATATCGATGCAGCCGTCAGTGGCGCGATAGCTGCCAAGTATCGCAATACCGGGCAAACCTGTGTCTGCGCTAACCGGTTTCTTATTCAGGACAGCATCTACGAAAAATTTGCCAAACGCTTTGCTGCTGCGGCAAGCCAACTGAGTGTCGGCGACGGTCTCGCAAATAATGTCGACCAGGGACCACTAATCGATACCTTTGCGGTAGAAAAAGTTTTGGAACATATAGCCGACGCCGTCGATAAAGGTGCAAAAATCTTAACCGGCGGCAAGCAGCACGCTTTGGGCGGTACATTCTTCGAACCAACCGTAATTAGTGATGTGACCCCGGCTATGAAAGTCGCTCATGAAGAGACCTTTGGCCCACTGGCACCGCTGTTCAGTTTCAGCACAGAGGATGAAGCCATCATGATGGCAAACGACACCGAATTCGGACTGGCTGCCTATACATACACAAGCGATCTGGGCCGCAGTTGGCGCATACCGGAGAAACTCGAATACGGTATCATCGGCCTGAACACCGGCATCATTTCAACCGAGGTCGCCCCATTCGGAGGCATAAAAGAATCCGGTCTCGGACGCGAGGGCTCGAAATACGGTATCGACGATTACCTGGAGATCAAATACATCTGTATCGCCGGGGTAGACTGAAACAGGGTTCATGGAACATTAGCAGACGCTATTTACCTGAACCCGCCATTAGATCATGAGCGCATCTGTGGTCGGAGCGGAGTATTATTCATAAATGGGACACCGGCTGACAAAAATCTATACCCGTACCGGCGATGACGGGACAACCGGTCTGGGTGACGGACAGCGGGCGCTGAAAGACAGCGCGCGCGTCGAAGCATTTGGCACCGTTGACGAACTCAACAGTGTTATCGGCCTGCTACTTGCGGCGGAGAATTTGCAGCCTGAAATTCGCGCTTGCATGACCCGTATTCAGCATCAGCTGTTCGACCTGGGTGGCGAGTTGTGCCACCCGGATACCAGGACCCTGACAATTGACTCGGTTAAAGCACTCGAGGCAACACTCGACGAATTCAACGCCGACCTGACGCCGCTAAAAGATTTCGTGCTGCCGGGCGGTACCCCTGAAGCTGCAACGTGTCATCTGGCACGCACGATTTGTCGGCGTGCTGAGCGCCGTACCTGGCAATTGTCGAGGGCTGAAGCCGTCAACAAATACTCACTTCAATACCTGAACCGGCTATCGGACCTGCTGTTCGTCATTGCGCGCGTACTCAATCATCATGCGCAACAGAATGAGCAGTTGTGGACACCTTCTTCTCCCGCGCCGTAGAAATTCTCGCACACAGTTCACGTACCCCACCCAGAATTCTGACACTCGGCCTTGTCATCAGGCTGGCATCGACAAAATACAGGTTACTGTCATGCACGGCCGGGATACTAGTCCATTGTTGCCAGACAGCAAGAGCGTTTGCCATCGATGTATCTTCTGAAAATTGTGTGGCGATAATCACCTCGGGCGCAGCATCAATGACCGCTTCGGGCGAAATCGATGGACTAACTTCAGGCAGCCCCGCAAACACATTGTGACCACCACACAACTCGATGGCCTCACCGATAATATGCTGACGTGAAATAGTAAACAGCGGCTGCGACGATACCTGGTAAAAAACCGTCAGGGATTCACGCCCGGCCGTAGTCATCCGTATTTCATCCAGTGAAATTTCGAAGGCCAGCGCTGCTGCTTCAGCAGCCTTCTGTGTGCCGGCAAGTCGACCGATAGCTCGTAAACTCTCGGCCACCCCATCGAGACTTCCGGCTGCGAGTACCACAACCCGGTAATCCAGTTGTTCCAGCCGATCAATAACTGCGCGTGGGGTCCCGGATTCCCAGGCCAGTATCAGGTCAGGTTTGAGTCCGATTATCGCTTCATGATCGAGGCGAAACGCATCACCTATACGCGGCAAATTGAGCGCAACTGCCGGATAATCACTGTATTCAACAACCCCAACCAGTCGGTTGCCGGCTCCTGCCGAATAGACCAGTTCCGTCAGGTGTGGCGCAAGCGTGATGATCCGGCTGGACGGACGGTTCGGCGCATCCACCGGATTCTGCAAACGATCATTATCGCAAGCCGAGAGCAACAGGACCACAATGGCAGATAACAGCCAATACCGGAAAGGAGGGAAATGTGCGTGACGATTTGCCATATATTGAGTCGCTCAGAACCGATGAGATTGCCTGCAGCGATTAATTTTTTACCGGTGGCAAGTCTGTCCGTACACAGCCACTCTTACAGACATACTGCCAGCCTTATCCGGTTTCCTAACTAAGCCAACCGGACACGGTCAGCAAGGCGATAAAGGGAGCCCAAATCAGCCATAGCGTGCGCATGACCAAACTCATGGCCTCACCGATGCGAATAACCGCCAGTGGTGTGTCATCGGTTACCGGCTGCTCCGACACTGCTCCATTGCCGACCAGGTCAAGCAGATCGTTGGTGGCTACAAAAAAATCCTTGGCTCGGTGGCCCGCATAGGCGCGCCAGGCCGCAAGACCGCCGTCGTAGCTGCCGGCCAGGGCATAGCCAAGAATCAACAAATGTGCCGAGGGCCAGGCGAAAATGCCGTGCAACATTCGTACGGCGGTGACGAATGTGGATGGAGCCTCAATCAGATCATCCCGTGAATACTCATAGGCAAGACGACGACGCAACAGATCGACAACACGAAATAACCAGGCCCCGACAGGGCCGAACAGGATAAACCAGAATACAACTGCAAATATCCGGTTGTTTGCCTGGATAAAAATAGCTCGCCGGACGGTAGCGATTCTCTCATCAATATCCTGCGGCACATCCCCTTCACGCAATTCTCTGATAATGCGTTGAATATCTTCTTCCTGACCATTGCGCACAGCATCACAATAATCGTTAATCTCCGTCATCAAATCGCGCGGCCCCAATGAAAAGAGCAGAACAATCACCGCAAACAGAAAATACGGAATCTGGAATAATTCGCCGGATAACAACCCATGAATGATCGCAACTGGCAATATCGCAACCAATGCGTAAATACCAATACCTATGATTGCTGTTGACAATGATGCTTCCGCAAGCTTGCTCGATACCCGGTCAATCCACGGATCAAGCCATCGGAATTCACGCAAATGAAACAGGTTGGTCAACAACCGTTCAATACCAAGACCCAATAACAACGCAATAAAATTCATTCAGTTACCCTGGGCATTGCAAGCTGCATAAACAAACGGTCCCAATCAAAGGCCGGACCGGGGTCGGTTTTACGGCTGCCAGCCACATCACAATGGCCGACGACAGGTGCATCGGCCAGCGATGGAAACGCTGCCTGCAACGCCTGCACTACCGCCCCCAACACGTCATATTGCCTGTCTGTATAAGGAATCTCATCTGTTCCCTCAAGTTCTATGCCGATCGAATAATCATTACATTGCTCTCTGCCCTGGTAACAGGAAATGCCGGCATGCCAGGCTCTCTTGACCAATGGTACATACTGCACAAGCTCACCGTCACGGCGGATCAACAAGTGACTCGATACACGCAGATCAGCAATCTCACAAAAATATGGATGAGCCGCAGGATCGACTGTATTCGTAAACAGGCGATCAATCCACTCACCGGAAAATTCTCCGGGCGGTAGTGAAATACCATGCACGATAATCAAATCCGCGCAACAGCCGGGCGGGCGATCATCAAAATTTGGCGAAGATACCTGCCGCGCCTCCCTGATAAACCCTGATTCTACGTCAATATTCATTATTCCAAAAACTGTACACCGGTGCCGCACAAACTGATTCTATAATGTCTCAATGGTACCGAGAATCTACCACCCCGAGGCACTGGCCGCAGGCATGTCGGTGACCCTGACCAACGGCGCGGCGACACACGTCGGCAAATCCTTGCGACTCGTCGAAAACGATGAATTGCGACTGTTTAACGGTGACGGCCATGACTACCAGGGACACATTACCCAAGCCAGGCACAATAAAATTATCATTACCATTGACAGTTGCCTGTATACAGCAACCGAATCGCCGCTCCCCATCACTTTGCTGCAGGGAATCTGCCGCAACCCACGCATGGATATTCTGGTGCAGAAATCCACTGAACTGGGTGTCCACCGCATTGTTCCGGTCAACTGTCATCGCAGTGTGGTTCGAATTGAAGCGGAACGTGTCGCCAGGAAAACAGCCCATTGGCAAAAAATCGCGATCAGTGCCTGTGAACAATGTGGGCGCGCACAAATTCCGGCTATTGATGCGCCGTGCAAACCAGCCTTCGCGTTTGCACAACACGTACCAACGGACGCTACAAAATTGTTGCTGGATCCGACCGGCACACATACGATCGAAACGGAGCTAAACCCTGACAAGCCGGTAGCCCTGTTTGTTGGCCCGGAAGGCGGTCTGACGGAAGAAGAAATCGTAACTGCAGCAAATGCCGGTTTCCGGAGAATTCGACTGGGACCGCGTGTATTGCGAACCGAAACCGCGCCGATTACCGCATTAAGCATCATTCAGTTCCTGATAGGCGACCTTAAATAACAAGCAGGTAAGAATGCAGAGTCAGATACCCCAATAATTTCTTCACAATCAGCACTACAATTGATTTTCAAGCTTTAGGGCGTCTGACCCCGGCTTATTAAAAACCTGTTCCTGCACGAGTGTTTCGATCACCTCAAGATCAGGAACCAACGGATACTCATTAATCATCCTGATCTGGCAGATAATTGGCCCGTCATCAGGCCACACCTGTTCCTCATGCAGTTCCATGACCTTGCTGTTTATTCTTAACAGCTGTGGAAAACCTTCTGTCAATACCCCGAACACACGGCCATCCAGAACTTTCGACAAACCATTAAAAATGGTAATACGGGTACGGCTACCAGGTTGAGTTGACGACATACCACACAAACTCTCGATGCTGATAACCGGTACCTGAAGATTATTCCAGTCTACAAACCCACGAAACCAATCTGGGTTTTCAACGCCACGATTCTGCAATGGCAAATAACGAATAATCTCTGCCACACACGAGCGCGGCACAATCAAGCGTGCCTGATGCAGCGGCACGAGCAGTCCATAAAGCTCTTCTACCGAGTGATCCATAACATCAACCTACTCAATTGCTATCGTGCACCGATTCTTTATCGAGTAATAGCCTCATAGCTTCCAGCAGCACATCTTCCTGATATGGCTTACCGAGATAGTCGTTAACTCCCAGCTCAATCGCCCGTGCCTTATGATTGTCACTAACACGTGACGTAATCATGATAATTGGAATATCTTCAGTTCCGGGGTTATTGCGCACGTGTGTCGCAAATTCATATCCATCCATGCGTGGCATTTCTACATCGAGAAGGATGATGTCAGGACAATAGTCCTGTAACGCTCCAACTGCCTCAACGCCGTCCTTGGCAGTAACAACGCGCATGTTATTACGTTCGAGCAACCGCTGGGTGACACGTCGCATCGTAATTGAATCATCGACGACCAGCACAAGAGGCTGCTCCGGTTCGGGTTCGACTGTTGTCTCCAATTCTTCGAGAGGTTTGGGTAACATGCGCACCAGCGCCCCAACATCCAGAATTAAGACAATACGCCCGTCACCAAGAATCGTCGCGCCGGAAATGCCGCGAATCGAGGCAAGTTGCCCGCCAACCGGCTTGACGACAATCTCACGGCTATCAAGCATCTCATCAGCCACAAGCGCTGCTGAATTCTTTCCGGCCTGAACGAGAACAATCGAGACGCGATCCTGCTCTTTCGGAATGGTTGCCGAGCCAAGACCAAGATAATGACCAAGATGCCGCAATTGGTAATCTTGCCCACGATATTCGATTATGGGATTTTCCTCAGTTAATTTTTCCGCATACTCTACATGTGAAATGCGAATAATCCCCTCTACAGTCGTTAACGGTATTGCATAATGTTCGGGGCCGGTTCTTACAATAAGCGCCTGCGTGATGGCTAACGTGTACGGCAGGTAGATAGAAAAAACCGTGCCGCGACCAACCTCAGACTCAATTTTAAGCGTTCCGCCAAGCTTTGCGATCTCACTGGCGGCGACATCCATGCCAACACCGCGTCCGGCTGAATGCGTTACCTGCCTGACAGTCGAGAAACCGGAACGCACTACAAACTGCAGAATTTCTTCATCGGTCAGTTCTGTATCTTCGGCAACAAGACCCAGATCAACCGCCTTTTGCTGGATCAAATCAATATCCATACCCATGCCATCATCGGAAATCTCCATCACAACCTGCGAGCCCTCCCGGCTCAGGTTGATCAGAATTTGTCCTATTTCCGGCTTGTTTGCCGCGATCCGCTCTGCAGACGATTCAATGCCATGTATCACGGCATTTCGGATCATGTGCTCAAGTGCGGGAACCATTTTCTCCAGCACCTGACGGTCGATCTCTCCGCTACCCTGCACCGTTAGCTCAGCTTGCTTGTCATACTCGGCAGCCATCTGCCGGACAAGACGTGACAGACGCCCGGTATGCTGCTCGAATGGCACCATACGGGTACGCATCAATCCATCCTGCAACTCGGATGCAATCCTGGCCTGCTGCACGAGTAATGCCTCGGTATCACCCGTCAGGTTCTGCAACAGGTCCTTGATACTGGCAACATCACTGGTTGTTTCTGCAAGCGCCCGAGACAGCTGCTGTATCTTCGAATAACGTTCAAGACTTAAAGGATCCAGCGGCTCGTCCGTGCTCGGATCAGACCGGTGCTGGTAAATGATCTGTGCTTCGGTAGCCATTTCAAGGCTACGTAATTGCCCACGCAAGCGTACAACTGTCTGATCAAGCTCTTCGAGGTTGAACTGAATCTGCCCCAATTGCTGACTGAGCCGGGAGTGAAAAATACTGACCTCACCGGCACCGTTCAATAAATTCTCAAGCACTGCCGGATCGACACGGGCAAACTCACGGCGTTCGCGAATAACCGACCCGGACTGACTATCCGGTATCAGGGCAGCAAGATCGCCAGCCCCCGGCTTCGCCGGTTCATCAAGCTCACGGGCCAACTGGCCGAGCTGATTGACGGCAGGTATCGAGGAAGGCTGATCCGCAACCAACCCCTCATCCACTTCTTCCCCGGCAGCAGCCACAATGGGCGCTGCCGTTTCACTTTCGGCCTCAGACTCAAAGCAAGCCTCATCTGCCTCAGCTTCTTCTGCCCCATGCTCAGCGGTAACTTCGGCCTCAGTATCAGTAACCTCAGGACTAATCTCTGCATCAAGAGCTGCGCTTTCTGCCGCTGCTGTATCCGCCTCTTGCCGGGACTCATCAATAACCATGCCGAGTGAAGCATGTAATTTTCTGCACAAGGCTTCATCCGGCTCGGCACAAATACCCTGTTCGATTTGATCACAAAGATGGTGCAATTCATCAATGGATGCCTGTAGAAGATCCAGCCGCTCGCCATCCTGTTCAAGCTCACCGCTGGACATCCGTACCAATAAAGTTTCCAGATCGTGACTGAAATTGCCTACTGCCATCAAACCAGCCATCCGCGCACCACCTTTCAGCGTATGCAAACTGCGCTGCAACTCGGCCAGTGATAACTCGGTTAGCCTGTCACCCGTGTTCTGTTCCAGCACGGCATCCGCACCTTCCAGAACTTCGGCTGCTTCCTCGGAAAAGATTGCCGCAATCCCCTTGTCAAAGACTGGCTGTTGTTTATCGGTTGCCGGCTCATCAACGGCGGCATTACCTGCTTCAGCAATCTCCTCTTCAAGTGCTGACCGCAGTGTCTCATCAGGCCGGATACCCAACTGACCGGCCTGCGCCTCAGTCAGTTCATCAAGGATCTGTAATCTGACCTGTAATTGACTTGTATCCGGCAGTTCGGCACAGCCGCCGGACAGATAATCGACAATCTGCACCATCACGGTTGAGGTATCGGCACAAGCGCTGACAACCAAGTCGTCGACTGACAAATCATGATCATAAGCACATTGAATCAGGCTATTCAGCAACCGGGTAATATCAGCCGCAACCTCAACATTAGCCGTCGTAACGCTACCATGTAGCGTATGGCATGCCCGGAATAAGTCTTTGGATACGCTGAAAGGCGAAACTTCGGTACCACACTCGGCTACAAAAGTATTGATAACTTTGAGGTGAACATCGATCTCCTTCAACAGAATCTCGAGCAACGCCTCATCCATGCGCTCTTCGCCATCTTCGACGGGCGGAGCCCCCAAACCTGGCTCAGCCATTGCCCCATCGCCGACCTCAGTCGAAATTGACTCGGCTTCAGCCTCCGCCAATTCCACCGGTTGCAGCAACTCTGCAGCTTCGGCCATCAGCGCCTCAATATTAGCCTGCGGCTTCTCACCTACCTCAAGTTGCTCCAGCAACTCGGGCAACGCATCTATAGCACGATGTAAAAACTCTGTTAGAGCCGGGTGTAATTGGAGAGTACGGTTGATTAATCGGTTTAATAAATCTTCGATAGACCAGCAATACTCGCCCAACAACTCGGCACCGACCGTCCGGCCACTGCCCTTGAGCGTGTGGAAGGAGCGCCGAACTATAATCAATGTTTCATGATTGCTGCTATCTTGCTCCCAGACCGGGAAATGCCGATTAATTGACTCAATTTCTTCTCCCGCTTCCTCAATAAACAGCTCGAGCAACTCATGATCCACGCCATCTGCGGAAGTGGTGGCGAATGTTGACAAGATATCGGTTCTTGACGCCACCGTTGTCGGCTCATGCTCAGGAATCTGCGGTGTTACCGCGATACCGGAAACATCTGAATCTCCACTTTCTGATAGCGAAGGTTGTGCCGTCCTGCTTAATACCTCAAGGCAATCCCGGGCATTGTCAAGCATGTAAACCGGCTCCTTACGGCCAGCCTGCAATGTATCCATGTAATACTCAAGACTGACAATCGCATCAGCGAGCAAATCAAACTGATTCATGTTGTATGAATCCTGACCAGCTTGCAGGAGACCACCTATCAACTCGCTTACCTGGTCAACGATAGCAGCAGCGGCATCCTTTTCGAGAATCATCAGGCCCGCGCTAATGCCGCGCAGATGCGTTGGAACGATATCAAGCTGCGACCGATCGTCCGGCCGATCGAGAATCTGAGCGACTACATCCTTGACCCGGGCAAGATTAACAGTACATTCACGCAAAACTGCCTTCGTGACTGACGCATATTCCTTATCTTCACTGCTGACCTTATCGGTTGCAGCCGATTCACTCTCCAGACGCACCAGGCCCAGCAACTCTTCCTCAAGGCGATCCTCAACACTAAGCAGCGCTGAAGCCATCTCTATCAAAGCCGTATCTTCAACATTTTCACCGGCTTCAATAATCGCCTGCAGATCAGCACGCCTGACCTGAATGATTTCACGCAGCTCACCCAACCCAAGCACGCCCAGTGTATCGCCGATCTTTTTCAGTAACTCAATCTGCGGAACCAGTTCTTCAACATGCTCCATGCCGGAACGCACATAGATATCCAGAACATCCTTGACACGAGCAATGTCATCACGAATGGCCTGAGAAACGGTCTTCATCAATTTTGTGCTGGGCGCACCCAGGTTTTCTCGCACTATGTCGATCTGCTCACTGGCGGGCACCAGCTCTGACAAATCGAACGTGGCGCGTACGGCAGAAATCCGTTCTCCTGACGTAGTCGCATGCGCAATGTAGTAAAGGAAATTATTGATGAGTTCGGTTGGAGCCTGCTCGGCGTATTGATCTTCGCCGATAACCGGCAGGCGCTTCATCTCACGATCCGCCTGACCCATCAGGCGTTTCAACGACACACCGGATACCAGGCCACCATCAAGTAACGCCTCTGTTATACCGGTCACAACCCACCACAACTGAAACACGGTACGCGTGCAAGCTGCCCGATGGAGGCGCTCGGCAATCTGACCAATTTTATTCAGGTTTTCGCTAACATCTTTACCCTTGATCCAGCCGAGCAAAGCAAGTTGAAACTGCGGGCGTAATTCCTTGCATAATACGGTAACGTCTTCACCGCTGGAGTCAGTCGGTTTAACGTCTGTTTCACTATCGTTCGCCGAAAGATTAAGCAACAGCAGGGTACTTTCCGACAACAAAGGCCGTCCCCGGGCAGCACGCAAATCATTGAGCAAGGGCAGTAATACCAACGGAATATCACGACCACCGTTGATGATTAGCTCAACATAGGCCGGTAACTGCACAACCGCACGGCTCAAGGCCTCCAGCACCTCGTCTGCATCGGTTCCCTGCCCCCCCACACTTTCAAGATAACGGCAGGTGTCTTCCATCTCCTCGGTCAGCAAACTTGCGCCATAGGTTTCTGTCATGCGCAGCACGCCGTTTGCGGAATGCAGCAACTCAAGACAGCGCCCCATTGTCTCCGCATCCGAAACACCATCAGCGTATCGTTCGAGAAGTGAACGAATCTCTTCAAATGTTGCCGCGAGTTCCTCGCCGACAATGTTCAGGGATTCAGTGACAAGCTCTTGCATGCTTAAGGCTGCCGCTGGCAGCAATCCATCCTTTTCAGGCAGTCTGTTGATCGGCAAACTTTACATCTTCAGGCTCCGAATCCAGCGGATCTTCGATCAGCTCTGGCTCAGAGTCGGATGCACCGACGCTTTCCTGGGTAACGAATTCATCATCAGCCGGTAACCGGAAACCGGAAACTGAATCACGCAACTGTGCAGCCAACTCTGCAAGCTCGCGAATAGATCCCGTCGTGGCCTCCGTATTGGCCTCGGTGCGGGAATTAATCTCCTGCAACATATCAACACTACGGGTGACAGCCGCTGCTGCAGTGGACTGCCCATGTGCGGATCCGGAAATATTCTGCACCAGTGAGGCAATCTGATTCGATACCTGCTCGATTTCCTCGAGTGCAGCTCCGGCATTCTCAGCCAACAATGCCCCGCCGACGACGTCCGTGGTGCTGCGTTCCATCGAGACTATGGCCTCATTGGTATCGGCCTGAATTGTGCGCACGAGAACTTCTATTTGTTTGGTTGCATTAGCCGACCGTTCTGCAAGTCGTTGCACCTCATCAGCCACAACAGCAAAACCACGCCCGGCTTCACCGGCCATCGATGCCTGAATCGACGCATTCAGTGCAAGGATATTGGTTTGATCCGCTATATCATTGATCAACTCAATAATATTACCAATCTCCTGTGAACTTTCGCCCAGGCGCTTGATACGTTTTGCAGTATCCTGAATCGTTTCACGAATGGTATTCATGCCTTCTATCGTGCGCCGCACGGCATCGCCACCCTTGTGCGCAACATCCACAGAGTGCCTCGCCACATCCGACGAACGCTCTGCGTTACCGGAAATTTCTTCAATCGAGGCGGCCATTTGCAAAATTGCCTTCGATGCATCTTCTATCTGTTTGGATTGTTCGGCAGTGGCAGCTGCGAGTTGCTGAGCATTCAAATCTGTCTGTCGGGCAGCACCGTCAACACTCATCGCACTTTCATTCAGTGTAATAACGAGTTCGCGTAATGCCTCTATCGCAAAATTAATTGAGTCAGCAATGGCACCTGTGATGTCTTCGCTGACTGTGGCCGTGATCGTCAGGTCACCGTCAGCAAGACTGCCGAGTTCGTCGAGCAGCCGCATGATTGCCGCCTGATTCTTCTCCGTTTGTTCTGTTTGCAGATCAGCCGCTTTACGCACATCCCGCTGTTGGTACCAGGATCCGGCCATGACAACAAACATCAGCAAGGCGAGTGCCGTCAACGCCATCAAAATGTTTTCCCGCCAGCTAAAGGCAGCGCCATTGCTACTCTGCGACACACCCCTGAAAGTCAATGCCGCATCAAGCGCATTGAGTTGCCCGCCAACGGCATTGAGCGCTGCAAGCTGTTCAGTTACCGCCAGTACGTTACGAATATTCTCACTGATGCGTGATACATTGTTGGTCAGCCCGGCCAGGGCATTTACCGACTCGGCATCCGACACTGCTCGCAACCCGAGATCCGGATCGCCTTTCTCAAATCCACGCACAATTTGTGTTAACACCATCTCCCGTTCAAGCAACTGCTGCACTACATCAGCCAATGGCGCAGAACCTGCAAACAGGCTTTGTACATTTTCGTGTACCCCACTAGCCAGCAAACGCAGTCGCTCGAGCTGCGCAACGACAACCGGCTTACTCTGGATTACGATGGCTTCCTCAAGCCCGTTTGCCGCAACGTCGAGTTGGGGCAATAAAAACTCAAGTTCAATGCCCGTTGATGCCAATGTTTCCCGCGCCGGCCAATTATATTCGAGTGTCTCAAGCCCGGTGGTGAGATTACGCAATGCCTTCAACTGCTCAGTCGACCAGCCCCGGACATCCAACGACCCAAGTTCTTGTCGAGCCTTGGCCAGAGATTCCGGGGCATCCGGAAAGGCTGATGAAAGAGCCGATCTGGCAACGAGCAGCGCGCTGTGTGCTTGTTGCAAAGTGGCGGCCGAAGTATCCATCCGCAGCGCAGCGCCATCGCGCTGCCCGCTATACAGCAAGACCAGAACACCGAGCAACAGAAAAACTCCAAGTGCCGCCATGAATGGCATCAGGTTGGTTCTACTGGCTTTATTATTCATCCATTGCACCTTTACTTATCAAAAACGTGGCTGATCAACCCGAACCCGAGCGGACAAACTCAGGCGGCTCCACGCTGAAACTCTTTACTTTTCTCGAGGCGCCCGACACTGAAAATAGACCAGTTTTCCAGACCGCGTTCATAAGTGCCCTCAAGAAAATGATCGCACCGCACCAACGTTTGCGGGATCGTGTCAGATCGCTCGCTTTCAAGAAAGCGCCTGAATCCAAATACCTCATCTACGATGAGCCCGACCGACAGATCAGTACTCTTGATTACAAGTACCCGGGCATCGCGCTGTCCGGCAAACCGTCCGCTACCAAGAAATGACTTTAAATCAACAATCGGCAGCAGGTGGCCGCGGACATTGGCCAACCCGCTAATCCAGGACTTGGCACCCGGTACGCGCGCAATCGATTCCGGCACCATCAGAACCTCACGAATATCATCACGGGCGACAATAAACTGCTCGTCGGCAAGTCGAAAACCGATACCAACCCATTCCTTAGCATCTACATCAGTACCTGCTGCCCCGGCAAGGGCCGCCTTGCTGCGACGCTCGAGTTCCTGCAACAGGTCAAACGGTCGATCCCGCAAGGCACGTAAATCATCGCCCGATGCTCCGACCATCAACCCAGGTTCTCCTGTACGGCTGTGACCAGCGCCGCATCGTCAATGGGCTTCATCAAATATTCGACGGCTCCCTGACGCAAGCCCCAGACCTTATCCGTTTCCTGATCTTTCGACGTGACCATGACGACCGGGATTGCCGCCGTCATCGGATTCTTTGCCAATTGGCGTGTGGCCTTAAAACCATCCATGCCAGGCATGACAATATCCATGAGAATCAGGTCCGGTAACCGCGATTCGGCGATTTCGATTGCTTCTTCACCATCACTCGCAACAACGGTCTCAAAACCGTGTTTTTCCAGCGCTTTCGATATAACGTGCTGTTCCGTTGGTGAATCATCAACTATTAACACCAGCACCATCGTTTCACTCCCGTGTGTTATCGAGATACCTGGTTGGCAATTGCCCCAAGCAACTCATCTTTGGTGAAAGGCTTTGTCAGGTATTGCTCAGAACCAACAATCCGGCCACGAGCCCGATCGAACAAACCATCCTTACTGGACAGCATAATGACCGGCGTATGACTAAAGGCCTTGTTGTGCTTGATTAAAGAACAGGTCTGATATCCGTCAAGACGCGGCATCATGATATCGACAAAAATAACATCGGGCTGGTGATCCGCAATCTTGGCCAGCGCATCAAATCCGTCGATCGCCGTATACACCGTACATCCCTCTTTGGACAAGAGTGTCTCAGCGGTACGCCGGATCGTTTTACTGTCGTCAATGACGAGTATCTTGAGCCCGCCCAGTTTCGGAACAGTGTCGGACGCCACAGGCACATCAGTTACATCAGTCATTGCAAGCCTTTAACATAATGCGTTCAATACACAAAACCGGTGACCATGACGAATCAACAGGAATTGACCTTTGCATATGCCGAAATCCCAGCCAAACGTTTTTTGGCACCAGAAAATAACCTTCTTCCGTATGTTCAAGGATAATACCCGCCCAGAGGTGATATTTCAGCAGGTCTGGGTCAGAATTGAGACACCGGTATCATGGAGAGAGTAATGAGTAATTTGAGGCTCGGGGTAGTCATGGACCCGATCAGCCAAATTAACCCGGCCAAAGACAGCACACTGGCCATGCTGCTGGAAGCTCAGACGCGTGGCTATGAGATCCGGTATTTCGAGCAATTGGATCTGTACCTCACTGACGGTGAGCCACGGGGGTTTGGCCGAACCTTACGCGTAGCCGACGACCCGTCCAGCTGGTACGAACTCGACGATCCTGCTGACCAGTCGCTTGCTGACCTTGACATTATGCTGATGCGCAAGGATCCACCATTTGATACCGAGTACATCTTCACGACTTATATCCTGGAACGCGCGGAACTGGCTGGAACCCTGATCGTCAACAAACCCGCCACCTTGCGGGATATGAACGAAAAGATGTTCACGGCCTGGTTCCCGGAATGCTGCCCACCAACGCTGATCACAAGAACAAGGTCGCAGCTGCGTGCTTTTCTGACAGAACAGGAGAAAATCGTCGTAAAACCACTGGATGGCATGGGCGGACGATCAATATTTGTAGTCAGCCACAACGATAACAACGCCAACGTAATTTTCGAGACATTAACTGATTACGATACAAAATTCTCAATGGCGCAGAAATACATCCCGGAAATCACCACCGGCGATAAGCGTATCCTGCTCGTCAACGGCCAACCCACCCAAAGTGTACTGGCGCGCATCCCGCCAGCGGACGACAACCGAGGCAACCTTGTCGCCGGTGCCCTGCCGGAAGCCCGCGAGTTGACGGAACGCGACCGCTGGATTTGCGCACAGGTCGGACCGATACTGCGAGAGCGTGGTGTGCTGTTTGCCGGTCTCGACGTGATTGGTGATTACCTGACGGAAATTAACGTCACGAGCCCAACCGGGATACGCGAACTGTTTAAACTGGCCGGACTCGATATTGCCCGGCAACTAATGGATGCTGTTGAAACCCGGCTGGGTGAAATCCGGGGATGGGGGTGAGAAAGGAGCAAAAAACTGATTTTTTGGCCTCATCCAACCCTGCCCTGCGGCGAGGCGTATAATCGCCGTGTTAACAGCTGCGACTGATACGAAAATATATTTTCGCCTATCCCCGCACATGAGTTCATCAATAGGAAATATGAGCCAACAGGGCATATCTCGTGCCGTTGACCCCCGTCTTTTCATGCCGTGGTCTGCAGCGGCATCCCGGGAACGGCTGTCCACGACGCTGTTTCTGGCCGGATTGCTTCATGGCGTTATTCTGCTCGGCGTGACCTTTACCGGTGATGACCGGCCTGCGAATCCAATGGTGACTTCATTTGATGTCGTCCTGATCACGAATGAGTCACCCAATCACTTGTCGCAAAGTGATGCCGAACTGCTGGCACAGAAAAATATGCTCGGCACCGGCAATACCGAAATTCCGATGCAACTGCAAACCGCCATGAACCAGTTGCACCCGGTCGAGACACTCGGGCCTGAACAGGCGGGTCAGCAACGCCGCTACCAGCCAAATCCATTGACACTCAGCAACCGGCCAACCATCGTGGCCCGGTCACTGTCTGGCCGACTCGCAATCCCGAAGCGACAGGATGATCGCAAGTACCATGATCAGCAACAGGCACGATCCCTGGTCGGCGATACCACCCCCATAGAGATCGTCAATAAACCAGCACAAGAAACATTAATCAGTGACAGTGAGCCTCGAGAACTGATCATTAGCGCGAATACCCGTGAAGTACGAATTGCCGCTTATCTGAGCCGCTGGAAGAACCGCATCGAACGTATCGGCACACTTAACTTCCCACACGCAGCCGACAGCACCGGCCTTGCCAGGTTCCCCACTCTAGAGGTTGCCATCAACTCTGACGGCAACCTGAACGAGGTGATCATCCGTAACTCATCCGGCATTCGCTCGCTTGATCAGGATGCGGTGAATATCGTCATTTTCTCTGCACCATTTAGCCCATTCCCTGAATTTCTGCGCAGCGAGTATGATGTTCTACGATTTGCTTATGAATGGCACTTCACTGACGGCCTCATATCATCACGACTATCGGGTTTTGACCAATGAAATCAGATGATGCAAACAACCTTTCCGGACACCTGCTGATCGCAATGCCCAGTATGCAGGATCCTAATTTCGCCAGAACCGTTACTTATATCTGCGAACACAGTGATCAGGGCACGCTCGGACTTGTCATCAACCGGCCACTCGATATCAATCTCGGTACAGTATTTACCCAGCTGGAACTCAGCGACTGTGACGAGGAAATTTCCAGCCGGCCGGTACTGCATGGCGGACCGGTACACATGGAACGCGGGTTTGTCATACATGACGCAGAAAACAGTTGGGAAAACACGACGGAAACAAGCGATTCAATCCAGGTTACGACTTCCCGGGACATCCTGATTGCAATGGCTGATGGGCACGGACCCAAGCATGCCACTGTCGTACTCGGCTATGCCGGTTGGAGCGCCGGTCAACTCGAACATGAGATACTCGCAAATGCCTGGCTTAACGCACCGGCCAATGCACAGATTATTTTCGATACTCCATTTGAAGAACGCTGGCTGTCTGCGGCACAATTACTCGGTATTGACTTATCGACAATCAGCTCTGAAACCGGCCACGCCTGACTCCGGAATGATTAAGCAATAAACAGCGCAACGCACAAAGATTCCGCACTGGCGTTCGATTTTGGTGAACAGCGTATAGGCGTGGCATTTGCAAACCGGGTTATCGACTCGGCTATTGCACTGCAAACTTTGTCAGCCGACAACACAGAAGCCATTAATCAGGCTATAGCAGCCCTGATTAAGGAATGGAAACCTGACACACTCGTGATCGGTGTGCCCTATAATATCGACGGAACAGAATCTCGACTAAGCGGGCTGGCAGCCGATTTCGGGGAACGTCTCGGCAAACAATACAGTTTGCCGGTTGAACATGTGGATGAACGCCTGACATCAATGGAAGCCCGAATGACGCTGACTGAGCAACGCCGAACCGGACAGCGACGTCGAAGAATTCGCCGTGAAGATATTGACAGCTTGTCGGCAAAATTAATTGCCGAAACCTGGCTGCACGAAAACTGATAACGATAAAAAAATGCCCCACAAAACCATAACCACCGATCAACTCACACCATCGGGCCGACTCCGGCACCTGTTGCAGCTTCATGGACTGGAACGTGACATGATTGTTGAGATTCTGGATCGTGCCCAGAATTACGTGCGGCCCAGCGGTGCGGCTGTCGCTAGCGATGACTGTCTGACCGGGCAGACCGTTGCAAACCTGTTCTTTGAGGCCAGCACACGTACTCGGGCATCCTTTGAACTGGCAGCAAAAAGAATGAATGCCGACGTCCTGAATCTTGACGTCAATATGTCGTCGAGGAAAAAAGGCGAAAGTATTCTCGACACAATTTACACGCTGCAGGCAATGGGAGTCAGCATATTTGTCATCCGTGACGCATCAGCCGGCATCCCCGCATTGATAGCAAACAAAGTCGAACCGCACATCAAAGTCTTAAATGCGGGCGAATCGGATGTTTCACACCCGACCCAGGGCTTGCTGGATTTACTGACAATACGCCAGCACAAGGGTCGACTCGATGACCTTACAATCACGATCATCGGCGACATTGCTCACTCCCGAGTGGCGCGGTCATTAACAGAGGGGTTGACAATCGTCGGCAGCAACACCATTCGCCTCGTCTCGCCGCCGGGACTGGCACCGAATCCGGAGCTTTACCCGGGAATGCACATCACCGACGACATCGACAGCGCAATTGCAGGCGCAGATGCGCTTGTCACACTGCGCATACAAAAAGAACGCATTAAGGAAAAATCAGGCCTGATGACAAATCATGAATACCTCAAGGCCTATGGACTCACCGAACAACGACTTAAACTTGCCAATCCCGATGCCATCGTCATGCATCCCGGGCCTATGAATCGTGATGTCGAAATTGAAGGCAGTGTTGCCGACGGCCTGCAAAGCGCCATCACCCAGCAAGTCACGAATGGTCTGGCTGTACGTATGGCCATACTCGCGGCCATCACCGGCACATGACCCGGGGACACACCAACACAATCTGTGTCGAGGATGCAGAAATCCTCCAGCATACGACGTTTACGGGCAACCAATTCGTGCTGCGCCTTGCCGCACCACGCTGTGCCGCAGGTGCGCGACCGGGCAGCTTCGTTCATGTTCGATGTGCTAACGACCTGCCCATGCGCCGACCGTTGTCGATCATGCGTACAAATGTAGCTAATGGATGGATCGAGGTGTTGTACAAGGTCACGGGGCAGGGTCTGGGGCGACTGGCCAGGGCCGCACCGGGCACGACGATCAACCTGCTGGGTCCGATCGGTAATGGCTTCAAACCCGACGCCGATCACCCGACCGCAATACTGATCGGCGGGGGGGTCGGTATCCCGCCGCTGATTTTCCTGGCCGAACACCTGCATGGCAGTGGCCGGGATAATAATACCTGCGTCGCCTTCTTCGGTTCGGAACTGCCGTTCCCGTTCGACCTTACTGAAAGCGCTGTAGCATTACCGGGGGCTCCGGCTTCAGCACGCCAGGCCATTACTCAGCTGGATCATATCGGCATCCCTTCACGACTTGCGACAACATCCGGGTTTACGGGCTGTTACAACGGTTTCGTGACCGAGTTGGCGCGCGAATGGCTGGAGACGTTAACACCCGAACAGTTGGGGAGAATCATGCTCTATGCCTGCGGCCCCGGACCAATGCTGAAGGCCGTCGTCGGGCTGGCTCATTCACTGAACTTACCGTCGCAATTATGCCTTGAGGAATTCATGGCCTGCGCGGTAGGCGGCTGTGCCGGCTGTGCTGTCGAGGTACAAACGGCTGACGGACCTGTGATGAAGAGGGTCTGTGTCGATGGCCCGGTGTTTGACGGGGACATGATCTATCCCGGATGACATCGCAGGAATTGCAGCCCCAACCGCTCCGACCAGCAGGTATTAACCGAAATGAATTTGTGCTTCAAGGTTGGCGCGAGAATCGGCGTTTGCCAGCGCTTCATCCATCGTCACCTTACCGTCCTGGTAAAGCTTGAGCAGCGACTGGTCAAAAGTTTGCATACCCTGCTCTGTACTGTCGTAGAACGACTCCTTGACCTTGCTAACATCACCACCCCGTACCAGTTCAGAAATACGCGGTGTGTTCAGCATAATCTCTGCCGCAACCCGACGTTCGCCACCAACACCGCGCACCAGTCGTTGCGAAATAATGGCACGTAAATACTGGGACATGTCCATATACACCTGTGCATGCTGGTCTTCAGGGAAAATATTAATAACCCGATCCAGAGTTTCCGGCGTATTGTTCGAATGCAACGTCGCAATAACCAGGTGACCGGTACCAGATAAATCAATCGCCGCCTGCATCGTTTCCCGATCCCGAATCTCACCAATCAGGATGACATCAGGCGCCTCGCGCATCGCACTCTTCAAAGCGCGCGCATATGATCTCGTATCACTGCCAATTTCACGCTGGTTGATAATGGATTTTTTATTCTTATGCAAAAACTCTATCGGATCTTCGATAGTAATAATATGTGAGGAAGTTTTTTCGTTACGATAATTCACCATGGCAGCCAGTGTCGTAGACTTTCCACAACCGGTAGCACCGACCATCAGGATCAGCCCGCGTCTGAACATGACCAGTTCCTGCAAAATTGACGGCAGGCCAAGCTCCTCAAGCCGAGGCATATCAGTCGCAATATAGCGCATGACCATCGCAATATTGCTGCGTTGATGAAAGACATTGACACGAAATCGACCAAGGCCAGGCTTGGAAATTGCAAAATCAATCTCCAGTTCCCGGGTAAACTCCTCCATCTGCTCCTCAGTCATAACCTCCATTGCGGCCTGACGCACCATCTTTGGCGTAAGATCAAGCTTGTTGACCGGCATGATTTTGCCGTCAATCTTTATTTTCACCGGGGCGTTGCAGGTTAGAAAAAGGTCAGAGGCCTTTTTCTCAACCATAAGGTTGAACAATGGCTGTACATTCATTTCAATATTTACTCTTCAAATACCCATCTTTCAATTCAGAACTGAAGTTTTCAGAAGTGTGCGCTTTCTTCGTCATCTTCCAGTTTCAACCCCCCGACCCGATCCTCTGTATTGTCTTTATTGCGCCCACTTTCAAGCTTGATGCGCAGACGCAGTTCATTCTTTGAGTCTGCATTACGCATTGCATCCTCATAGCTGATCTTTTGATTCTCATAGAGATCGAACAAATCCTGATCAAATGTCTTCATACCCAGACGATTGCTTTTCGCCATGACTTCCTTGATCTTCGCTACTTCACCCTTGCTGATCAGATCGGAAATCAGCGGCGACCTCAGCATGATCTCCATTGCGGCAATTTGACCCGGGTTACCTTCACGCGGTAACAGTCGCTGCGAAATCAGCGCCTGGACATTAAGCGACATATCCGTCAATAACTGAGCGCGCTTCTCTTCAGGAAAAAAGTTAATAATGCGATCGAGCGCCTGATTCGCACTATTTGCGTGCAAAGTTGCGAGACACAGGTGACCGGTCTCGGCAAACTGGATGCCATACTCCATTGTTTCGCGCTCACGGATCTCACCGATCATAATCACGTCGGGAGCCTGACGTAGTGTGTTCTTCAGTGCAGCAAACCAAGACTCGGTATCCACACCGACCTCCCGCTGGGTTACCACACAACGTTTATGTGCATGCACGTACTCAATCGGATCCTCAATCGTGACGATATGACCACATGAATTTTCATTTCTGTGGCCGATCATTGCCGCCAGTGTTGTCGATTTACCGGACCCGGTAGCCCCGACTAAAATCACGAGACCGCGTTTTGTCATGGCAATTTCTTTCAACGTACCGGGCAATTCGAGTTCATCGACAGTTGGAATGTTTGTGATGATCTGGCGCAACACCGCAGCAACCGCACCCTGCTGAATGAATGCACTGACACGAAACCGGCCGATTCCCTGTGGGCCGATCGCAAAATTACATTCCTTCGTCGCATCAAATTCCCGCGCCTGCTTGTCATTCATGATCGAACGAACAATGACCGCACTCTGATCCGGCGTCAGCGACTCTTCGGTTGCACGGTGAATCTCACCATCGATCTTGATCGCCGGGGGAAACCCTGCCGTGATGAACAGGTCGGAGCCATTCCTGGCCACCATCTTTTTCAGCAGACCCTGCATAAGCCGTGTTGCCTGATCGCGTTCCATATAATTTATCCTTTACCAACTAAGCAGTTTTCACACACTCGGATTAGAAATTTTCCTTGTTAGCAGCTCTGAATCGGGCCTCGTCCTTGTTGATGACTCCTTTCGCCAACAACTCAGTAAGATTTTGGTCCAATGTCTGCATACCGTTAGCCTGACCTGTCTGGATTGCTGAATACATCTGTGCAATCTTGCCCTCCCGGATCAGGTTTCGAATCGCCGCAGTACCGATCATTATCTCGTGGGCTGCAATTCGACCGCCACCGACACGCTTAAGCAGTGTCTGGGAGATAACCGCTCGCAGCGATTCGGATAACATCGAGCGCACCATTTCCTTCTCTGCCGCCGGAAACACATCAACCACACGATCGATTGTCTTGGCCGCCGAACTGGTGTGCAGTGTGCCAAACACAAGATGACCGGTCTCGGCTGCGGTCAACGCAAGCCGAATCGTCTCAAGATCGCGCATCTCACCAACCAGAACAACATCAGGATCTTCACGCAGTGCCGAGCGCAAGGCCTCGGCAAAACCCAGCGTGTCACGGTGCACCTCGCGCTGATTGATCAACGATCGTTTGCTCTCGTGAACAAATTCGATTGGATCCTCAATTGTCAGAATATGATCCGGCTTGTTGTCGTTGATGTAGTCGATCATCGCCGCAAGTGTTGTCGATTTGCCGGAACCGGTTGGCCCGGTCACCAGGACAATGCCACGCGGATACATTGCAATATCCTTGAAAATAGCCGGGGCCATAAGGTCTTCAAGGGTCAGAATATCGGATGGAATGGTACGAAATACGGCGCCGGCACCACGTGCCTGGTTAAAGGCGTTAACACGAAAACGAGCAAGATCGGGGATCTCAAATGAAAAATCAGTCTCGTAGAACTCTTCAAAGTCCTTACGCTGCCTGTCATTCATAATGTCGTATATCATGCTATGCACATCTTTGTGTGACAGCGCAGGCATATTTATTCGCTTGACGTCGCCATCGACACGAATCATCGGTGCTACACCGGCGGACAGATGCAGATCGGAAGCACCATTTTTTACCGAAAAGGTCAGTAACTGAGCAATATCAACAGCCATTATTCATTCCCAAATCAATAACTTACCCAGTAGCTACCAACCGACATTTTTCATAATGCGGTCAACTGGGTGTATTTAAGTATATCGAGCCACCAAAAAGGGATCGTGACGCAAATCACGGAACAACTAGGACGTTTACAACAACGTATTAATTCTGCTGCCAAGGCTGCGGGCCGGGATCCGAACTCGGTGCGTATCCTGGCCGTCAGCAAGCGGCAGCCGATTGAAGCGCTCGCGGCGGCCCATGCTGCGGGGCTCAGGCATTTCGGCGAGAATTACCTGCAAGAGGCACTGGACAAAATTACAGTAATGGATCATGACACGGTGTGGCATTTTATCGGTCCCATTCAATCCAACAAGACCCGGTCGATCGCAGCGCATTTTGATTGGGTCCATACCGTCACCAGCCCCCGAATTGTTGAGCGGTTATCGGCCCAGCGCCCCGACGACCGCGCTGCTTTGCAGGTCTGTATTCAGTTACAGCCGCAAAATGCGGATAATCGCAACGGCGTGACCGAGGATGACCTGCCGGGCCTTGCTGCAATGATTACCGCAGCGCCACAGCTGCAATTACGCGGCCTGATGACGATCCCGCTGCCCGACCGCGGGGTCGCCGAGACCCGCCGGGAATTTGCCCGCGCGCGCCGCTTGCTCGATGAACTCGGTCTGGCCGGTTATGCTGTCGATACCTTGTCGATGGGCATGTCGGCTGATCTCGAAGCGGCGATAATAGAAGGCAGCACCTGCATCAGGATCGGTACGGACTTGTTTGGAAGCAGAGACTATGGATAACCACAATCTGAACATCAGCTTTATCGGCGGCGGCAACATGGCTCAGGCCATCATCGGCGGACTGGTCCGGGCCGGGCATAATCCGCAACGCCTGAGTATGTCTGATCCCGACCCGGCACAACGTGACAACGTACACGCAATCCATAGCGATATTCAGGTAACCGACAATAATGCCGCCATGCTCGATGCAGCCGACCTTATCGTGCTGGCCGTCAAGCCACAGATCATGGCAACCGTCATTGGCGCATTACCCGCCACTGCCGCACGAGATTCATGTGTCTTTCTGTCGATAGCTGCGGGTATTACACTCGATTCACTACAGGCCTGGCTTAACCCGGCGCAGGCCATCGTACGTGCGATGCCGAACCAGCCGGCACTGGTGGGAGCGGGTATATCGGTGCTGACGGCCATGCCGACGACGACCGAGGAGCAGAAAGGCTGGGCACAGTATGTGGCCGCAGCAATGGGTGAGGTTGCGTGGATTGATGACGAAGCGTTGCTGGATGCCGTAACTGCCGTATCGGGTAGCGGCCCCGCCTATTTCTACCTGTTTATGGAAATACTTGCAGCCTGCGGTCGGGAAATGGGCCTGCCCGCAGAACTCGCAACCAGGCTGGCACGGCAAACCGGTTTTGGCGCCGGCCGTATTGCAGATGAATCTGAACTGGAACTCAAAGCGCTACGCTCCAGGGTAACCTCCAAAGGGGGTACAACAGCTGCTGCACTCGATATTCTGGAGCAATCGGAATTTCGTGCTATTGTCGAACGGGCATTGCGAGCCGCCCGTGACCGCTCTGTCGAACTCGGTAAAAACAACTGATGGCGCAGCAAAACTGTTAATCCCAGCAACAGCGAATATCAATATGCAAAATGCCCTGACCTTCGTCATCAAGACACTCCTTGAGCTGTACATCATTACTTTCGTTCTGCGCTTTATTCTGCAGTGGGTACGAGCCGATTTCAGCAATCCAATCACACAGTTTATTGTCCGTCTTACGAACCCACTGGTCATTCCGGCGCGGCGACTAATCCCATCTATTGGCGGTCTCGACGCTGCAACGATTGTCATCGTGGTGGTGCTCGAACTCGCCGTCACGATTGTACTGGTCAACCTGACCTGCCTGAGCGAACCCTATTTCATTCAAATCATCGGCCTGACGTTGCTGCGGATAGTCTACATGGCGTTACGAATATACCTGTTCATTCTGTTCGTATATGTGCTGATGAGCTGGATCGGCCCGGGCACTGTCAATCCGGCTACAACCCTGCTGACCAGTATTGCCGAACCGGTATTAAAGCCATTTCGCCGGATCATTCCCCCAATAGCCGGACTCGACTTATCGGTACTGTTTGCGCTGATCACCATCCAGGCATTGACGATGCTGCTGCCGATCGGTCGCATTGCCGCCGGCATGGGTTGCCTGTCGATCACGCAACTACTGTGACCGACAAGCAGGTAGACCTGCCACCGAATTACGCCCGGTATGCAGCCGACGGCTCGCTGATCATCAACATCCGGGTTCAGGCCCGCAGCAGTCGACTGGCCGTAGGCAATGTCAAAAACGGCAGGCTCAGGCTCCGCCTGACAGCCCCACCGGTCGACGGCAAGGCCAATCAACAGGCCATTAAATTACTCGCCAGGTTGTTCGCGGTTGCACCATCACAGGTGGAACTGGTTCGCGGCAAAGCAAGCCGTGACAAATCCTTCCGCATAATCAACGCTACCCGGATACCACCGAATGCCTTCATTGACGCGTGCAACTCAAGCGGTGGCAATACCTGACGACAAACCCGGCCTATTTGTCCAGCGATTCATAAACCTTGCTCTTCAGCCGCATGACATCGCCACGAACGACGTAAAGCAAATCGGCTATCTTGCCAACCATATAGTCTTCATATTTATCGAGCACTTTATCCGCCAACGCAATGCGCCAAAGCATCTCGACAACTCTTTCTTTCTCACTGTAACTGAGTTCTTCATGCAAGATGCGGGTGAATTCATGTAGCGATACCGAGTTCTCGGCCGCGGTCTCCGCATGATCCAATACACGCTCCGCCTCAACAACAGACAGGCCAAAGGTGCTCTTCAGCAATGCAAGCATCGCATCATGTTCCAGCGACAGACGTTCGTAATCAGCTCTGGCAATCTCGACCAGCAGAACAGCTGTCGCATGCTGGATCCGGGCCTCATCCGTATTGCCGGCTACCTCTTCCTCGGACAAACCAAAAAAACTTAACAACCGATCGATCATGTGGCTCCCCACTGTGTAACAAGATGATTGACTACGATTTCTCGCAACTTCGTCAACCGGCCATGAAAGAAATGCCCGGTATCTGGCATCACCACGAGCTCCGGCCCGGGGGAAAGCCCGTTAACCCATTCAATGACCTCGGCACAAGGCACGACATCATCTGCCTCGCCCTGCACGATTAGCCACGGACACTCCGGCTGGCAGCCATCCAGCAGCCCGGCCATCCGGGATGCGGCGGGAGCTACCGTGACCAGCTGAATTGGCCTGGCCGACAGTGCAGCACGGGCCGCAACCATGCCGCCAAAAGAGAATCCGAGTAAACACAATTCAGTATCCGGATAGTGTTGTGCTGCCCAATCAGCGACGGCCAATACATCGTCCGTTTCACCAATACCATTAGCAAAAGTTCCTTCGCTCGCCCCTACGCCACGGAAATTAAAACGAATGGCCGTCACCCCGAGAACATTCATTGCCCGGGATAACGTATACACAACCTTGTTCATCAAGCTGCCCTGATGCAGAGGATGAGGATGACACAGAACAGCAACCCGGCGACCGCTGTTTGCCCTGGGGGTTTCAAGCAAAGCCTCAAGCTGCCCGGTTGGGCCATCGATCATCAATGCCTCTCGGCGTGATACCGCACTGCTCACCCGACACTCTCCAAAAAAACAGTCATCCAGCGTATTGTAGAGATTTACCTGCGCTCGGGCATCTGCTGAGCCAATCAGGATGTCATATCATGGAACCCGTGCGCAAAGGAAAGTCATGACCAGCATCAATGCCATTGAAACAGCAGAACGCCGGTTTGGTGCCAGCAATTACCATCCGCTGCCGGTTGTGCTAACCCACGGTGAAGGCTGTTACGTCTGGGATACCGAAGAACATCGTTACCTGGACATGATGAGCGCTTATTCAGCAGTCAGCCATGGCCATGCAAATCCGCGCCTCATCGCCACCATGACACGCCAGGCCTCACAACTCGGCGTCGTGTCCCGGGCCTTTTACTCTGACCAGCTGGCCCCGTTCCTCGAAAAGCTCTGCAACCTGAGCGGCATGGATATGGCGCTGCCGATGAATACCGGTAGCGAAGCCGTCGAAACGGGCATCAAGGCGGCACGTAAGTGGGCGTATGAAGTCAAGGGAGTAGCGCCCGATAAAGCCGAAATCATCGTATGCCGCGGCAATTTTCATGGCCGAACCATTGCCGCAGTCGCCATGTCATCGGAGGCACAGTACCGGAAAAATTTTGGTCCTTTTCCGGATGGTTTCCGTCTGATCGACTACAACGATACTGAAGCGCTAAAAGCTACGATTAACGAAAACACGGCCGCATTCATTGTCGAACCCATCCAGGGCGAAGGCGGCATTATCGTGCCCGGTAAAGGCTACCTGAGCCAATGCGCCGAAATCTGCCGTCAGCATAACGTGCTGTTGATTTGCGATGAAATCCAGACCGGCCTGGGTCGAACCGGCTCATTTCTGGCCTGTGATCACGATGCAGTCCGCCCGGATGGATTAATGCTCGGCAAGGCGCTCGGCGGCGGACTATACCCGGTATCCGCTTTTCTCGCCCGGCGCAGCATTCTCGACCGTTTCACTCCTGGTGATCATGGCAGTACATTTGGCGGCAATCCGCTTGCTGCAGCTATCGCCAGCGAAGCGCTGCAAATTTTGATAGATGATGCATTGATAGACAACAGCGCAAAAATGGGACGCTATATGGCCGCCGCGCTTAATACCCTCCAGTCGCCATTGATTACGTCGATACGCGGCCGCGGCCTGTTACTCGGCATCGAAATTAATCCACAACATGCCACCGCACGGCAAGTCTGTGAACGACTGATGGAGCGCGGAATCCTGACAAAAGAAACTCACAATACTGTGGTCAGGCTCGCCCCACCATTAATCATCGATAAGTCCAAAATTGATTGGGCTGTAGACCGCATTAATGCAACCTTGCAAAGCTTTACCAACCCACCATAAATTAACTGCAATAGTGGAAAATAATCATGCGTATTACATCCGAAACCTTCGACCACAACGGAAAAATTCCGGAGCGTTGCGCTTTTGGCATTGCCGACCCCGACGAGCACATCAAGTTAGGTGAGAACAGAAACCCACAACTGAGCTGGAGTGATGTTCCGGCTGATGCGAAATCACTTGTCTTGTTGTGCGCAGACCCGGACGTGCCAACATCAATGGAAAATTTCAACCAGGAAGGCACTACGATTTCTGCACACCTGCCACGCACTGACTTCATTCACTGGATAATGATCGACATACCCGTGCAAACCGAATCAATCGATGAAGGTGCCTGCTCGGTCGGCATCGTACCGCATGGCAAGTCCGACCCGGCCGGGCCACCCGGTACTCGACAGGGCATTAATGACTATACAAATTTCATGGCCGGAGACCCGACCATGGAGGGCGACTACTTTGGTTACGAGGGCCCGTGCCCGCCATGGAACGATGAGCGCCTGCACCATTATCACTTCACGTTATATGCTATCGATCTCGCCCGACTACCGGTTGACGAACGCTTCACGGCTGCCGATATACTGACCGCCATCGAAGGCCACATTATTAGTGAGGTCACGCTGATCGGTAAATACAGCCTGAATGCGGACGTACCCGCATAAAAGACAGGGCTAAATTGGGCTACTCTCGGCAACCGATTGTTATCAATCAACGCAGATTGCTCACCAATACATCAAACCAAACCCCGAGCGTCGCGGGCAAACCCTTGATTTTATTAAATCATGCTTAACATAATGATAAAAACATAATAAAACAGGTGACTTGGCTCGGCTAATTAGTGTAATATTACATCTGCCGCCTTTTCTCGATGACGCACACTGGGTATGGTCACATATCCTTATTGGGACTAGGCGGCGCCTTTTTGTCCGCTCCCTTTATCTTTTCCTGATACTGTCATCGGCTCTTGTGTGCAAACTGCAAAGACGCCGAATTAATACAATACCGCTGACCCGTCGGCTGTGGGCCATCCGGAAAAATGTGCCCGAGATGAGCGCCGCAAGCAGCACACAAAACCTCATTGCGCACCCTGCCACCGCTTGTATCACACTCCACACGAATCCTTGACGAATCGACAGCAGCAAAAAAACTCGGCCAACCGGAACCGGAATCAAACTTTGTTGCTGAGTCGAATAACTCGGTAGCGCAGCAAATACAGCTATACATGCCGGGAGCCTTGCAATCATGGTACCTGCCGGTAAAAGCACGTTCAGTGCCTTTCTCCTGCGTCACATGAAACTGTTCCGCCGTCAGGCGCGCGCGCAATGCTGCTGATCTGTTTTTCTTATCGGTCACCACCTGTCTCCATCAACTCAGCCTAACCCGCATTCTATCCAGACCGGCGCTCTGATCCTGGCTTGCCAGACGAGCATCTATTTATCACTCCCGGTCGGTTATCATAGCTGACAATATAGACCGCTCACAGGCAAACCATTGTCACACCCGCACGAACACAGCCACGAGCATCATGTCCCGAAAAATATGAATCGGGTCTTCGCGCTTGGAGTTTGCCTGAACATAATTTTTGTGGTCATCGAGGCAACGTTTGGGCTGCTCACCGGTTCTTTGGCATTACTCGCCGATGCCGGTCATAACCTGAGTGATGTCCTCAGTTTGCTGCTGGCCTGGGGCGCAAATGTTCTCGCCCAACAAAAACCCACCCCACGCAGAACTTATGGCCTTCGCCGGGCAACCAATCTGGCTGCACTGTTAAGTTCAATTCTGCTGCTACTCGCGGTGGGAGCCATCGCATGGGAAGCACTGGGCAGAATGGCCGCAACCGTAATCATCGACGGTCAGACCATCATCATGGTTGCCGCAATCGGGGTCATTATCAACGGTATTACTGCATGGTTGTTTGTCGCCGGCAGCAAACACGACCTGAACATCAAAGCCGCATTCCTGCACATGGCTGCCGATGCCGGTGTGTCACTCGGCGTCGTTCTGGGTGGTATCGGCATCCTGCTGTTCGGCTGGTACTGGGCAGACCCGGTGATCACCCTGATGATTGTCGGAGTCATATTAATCAGCACCTGGGGTGTATTACGCGATTCGCTGGAGCTTGCCTTCGATTCGGTACCGCGTGATATCGATCCGCTACAGGTACGCGCCTACCTGTGCGGACTGCCAGGCGTTAACGATGTGCATGATTTGCACATATGGGGCATGAGTACGACTGAAACTGCGCTGACCGCACACCTGGTCATGCCCGACGGCAACACCAGTGATGAATTCCTGCAATGCATTTCTACCGAACTGATGAATCGCTTTCAGATTGCTCATGCAACCGTCCAGATCGAACGCGGTGAAATGAATCACGGCTGTGATCAGTAACTAGCGACTACAGGATCAGTATTGTTTGCAGTAATAATTTACTACCTGTATTAATCGGCGCCCAGCAGATCGCCAGTATCAGATTTGATTACGTCTGAACGTCTGGAAACCTCTTGAAAGCCGCCATTTCTCTGCCTTGCAGCAATCTGTCCCCTGATGACCCAAAGCGGATATCAAACTTCTGCATGAATATGCGAGGACAGGAGCCGAAAAAGGGTGAATCTCGCTTTTAATTCCTTTGTTTTCGGCTTCCCGGACAACAAAGGAACGCATAACTGGTTGACTGCATGAGGCTTTAGGCATAAAACCGGCAATATGAACCGAAAACAAAAGCCGAGAACAACAGCGTCCCCTGAATCAGGCTGTTAGAGCCCATGAGGAATCGATTAGTGAAAATCATTCAGAATATATATTTATTAGTAATGCTCCTTCCGGGTTTCGCATTAGCTGAAAGTGAAATAAGAATACCCGGTTATTCTAGTTATGAAGAATTTGATAATGGCTATATCATTTGCGGAGAAGATTACTCCAGTTATCACGAAAGTCGTACTGGAATGGTTTGCACTGGGGGTAAGTACAGTAGCTATCACGAGAGTCGCACCGGTCAGGTATCTTGTGGGGGTAAATATAGTAGCTACCACGAAA
>PVBE010931848.1_pt1 | contig 56405 bp, 51 predicted proteins | sample 1631181 | NCBI WGS metagenome assembly PVBE01 (sample SAMN08397723, study PRJNA350692) | Marine metagenome, whole genome shotgun sequencing project. | isolation source: water | place: Pacific Ocean | collected 2012-04
AGTCGATTTCCCCACATTCGGTTTGCCTCTAAGCACGACCTTGGGAAAGTGCCTAAGGGCAGACATTGGAATTGAACGCTCAGTAATTGACACAAGAAGCCGTTTTACTTCTGTAAGATTTTCAGTGAGTTTTGTATCTGTAATTGCTGTAACATCTTCCTCGTCTGAAAAATCAATTCCCGCTTCAACGAGTGCGAGCGTACGAGTAAGCGCGCTGGTGATTGGTTCAGTAAGTTTAGAGAGTGCGCCCTCACGAAGTAGCGCCGCGCCAGAAAGTTCAGCATTGTTTGACGCGGAAATAGTTGCAGAAACTCCCTCGGCTTGTGCAAGTGAAATGCGTCCCGAAAAAAAGGCTCGGGCGGTAAATTCGCCAGCCGTTGCTTCGCGGCCATTTGTGACATCTATACATAAAGAAACCAATCTTCTTGCAAGGTGGGGATTCCCTGTGAATTGAATTTCAACAAGATCGTCTCCCGTGTACGACGCGTGTTTTGGAAAAGCACCAACAAGAACCGGAAGTTTGTTATTTTCAATATTGATATACCCGCTGACAATGGATCCAAACTCTGGCTTGAGGCCTAATTTAAGTATGCCATGTTTGGCACCAGAGCCACTTATGCGAACTAGCGACTTTTTTGCATAGCCCTGAGCAGAACTAATTGAAACAATGGTTGAGTCAAGATCCAAAATTCCGTGAACCTAACCCTTCTTTTTGAAGGAACGTTTACCAGCCTTGTTCTTTACTTTCTTTTTGCGAGCCTCCATGGCATCTGCCCACGCCCGACCCTGCTTGTCTTTCGGCTTTTTACGTTTTCCAACAGCATCTACTGGAGCTGCCTTTGGTGATAAATCCATTTGATCGACATGTTTACGGATGTGTCGACTTTCAAGAATACCAACAGTACTTGAAGTCAAGATATATAAAGTTAACCCAGAAGGCGCACTGTATAACATTACAGGAAATAACACGACCATCATGATTCGCATAATTTTTTGCTGCGATTGTTGCTCTGATGTCATTGCGGCGCCGGTTTGTGGAGACATATATTTCTGTTGAACAAAGAAAATACCACCCATGAGAATTGGTAATAAGTTGATACCAGTCATGTTCCACATGAGAAATTGTTTGGGCTCTGCAAACGCGCCAAAGAAATGGTCGGAGGCACTTAAATCAGCAAGGAACGGCCAATTTCCAAACATTTGAAACACGCCAAAGAAAGCAGGCTCTTGGCGAATGTCAAACATAAAATATAAAAGAGCATAAAGTGCAACCCAAATTGGCATTTGCAAAAACATTGGCAAGCACCCAAGCATTTGAAAAGGATTGACTCCATGTGTTTGCATAAGCTTCATCTGTTCGCTTTGCACTTTTTTGGGATCATTTGGGTATTTCGATTTTAATTTATCAATCTCTGGCTTCAGACTTTGCATTACTTTGCCAAAGCGTTGCATATTTACTTGTGATTTTTTCGTAATAGGGTGTAGCAGTGTTCGTACGATTAGCACCAATAATATAATTGCAAGTCCCCAATCAAACACAACGTACTGGTCAAGAGTAGTGAGGACCATTGCTAAAAAATCAGCAAGCCATTGGAATGTGCAAATTGCGCACATGCTCGACATTTGATACAGCACCATGCCACGCATAGACAGGGAAACATAGGGTTGATCATTATCAAGAATGGAACGCTTGAGCGGTCCTGCGTATACACCCATTGTTAAATCAAGCGTACCCGACGCTTCAATTGTTTTCTTTGGAGCCCAAAGTGCAGTTAATATAAATTCCTTATCATCGACGCCGGAAGTTTGCGCGGTAATCACTTGAACAGTGTTTTTAAGGAGCCTTGAATCGTTTCTGTTTTCCCCAAGGTTTGGAAACACCGCTATCGCAAAATACCTATTAGTTGAAGCAAACCAAGAAAGTTTTAAACCGTCTTCTGTGGTTTCAGGTGTTGGCCAAAGCGGTTCGCTTCCAACTTTTGCTGCGTCTGCATATTCATATAAAAAATCACTCGATTGAATTGGTGCTGCTTGGTTTGGGTCATATTCATCACTGAGTTCCCAACCAAAACGGAAACGACGACGATCCATGTAACGCGATCGGTCAACACGAAGACTAGGGGGTCCATACTGCAACCACTCAACTTCAAGTTTTGAAGTAGTTAGGTTCTGTACTTTTTGATCAAGGAGTAAACCGAAATCATTGTCCATTGTCCACACACGTGTAATTTTTGCAACTACGTTGTTCGTTTCATCAACGACCGTTGCTTCAAAACTTCCTGTACCTGTAACGTTCCATACAGTTGGTGATGTAAGGTGAAGGAGTTCATTGTTGATAATAATTTGACTTGCGCCAAGAACTGAAATAGCTGCAGTTTGCACACCTTGGTCGGTGTTGTATGCAAGTTCGTGGGTTGTCGAAAGTAAGTACATGTCATCGATAGGTGGCTGCTCACCACCATCAGATCGATATTTCTTCCACGCAAGTTTGCCGTTAACCGTTTCAAAAATATCAGAAAAACGAATCGAACTGATACCCGCACCAGCCCGAGTGAACGAAACTTCCATTTTTGCTGCTTCTACATCTCCCAATGTTCCAAGAGGTGTGGGAGTTGTCTCATCTTTATATAGAAGAAGGGATAGTTTCCCGGTTACAGGCTTTGACTTCACCTCGGGCTCAGCTTCAACTTTCGGGTCAAAAGTTGATTCAGGCTTAGAAACAGTAGTTATTGCATCCTGAACAGGTTTTTCTGCTTTTGGAGCAACTTCTGCAGGAGGGGTGATAGTTTCCTCGGCAGCAGGTTTGGGTTTGCCTGGACCAAAAATAACAGCAGCAAGAACGCCTGCTGCAGCAACCGTTACGATAAGGGGAATCAAACGACGTTTTGCTTGCTTCGTCATAGTGCGTTTCTTCTATAGAAAGGGATTTTTTTACCGTCCTTCGAGGAGCCGATCCCCGAGCCAGTTACTGAGTTCTGGAATTGCATGAATTTTTTCACGGACGGCTTCGATGTCATAATCAAGGCGGAAAAATTCAACCGTAAATTTTTCGTCATCAAGAATTGCGTAACTGCTCCGTGGATCGAGATCACGGGGTTGCCCCACTGAGCCAGGATTGATGATGAAGTGGTCATCATCCATGTATTGGAATGAAAATTCATCAAGGTCATCGGGTGGGTAAAAATCAGGTTCATCAGTAAAAATGCCTGGCACATGCGTGTGCCCAGACATTGCGTATTTGGGGATATGAGCAAATATTTGCTTCATTTTGACAGGGGAATTGATCGCATCATCAGGAAAAAGATATTCATTGATTGGCTTGCGAGGCGTTCCATGTACGCAAAGAAAGTCTCCAAGCAACGTGCGAGGACGAAGTCCACCAAGAAATTGCCAGCGTTTTTTAGCAATTTCTTCATCTTCTTCAGCATCGAATTGAGCACGCGTCCAAAAGGCAGCATCTTCGGCAGCTTTATTGAAGTTTGTTGGTTCGTAAAGAGCACCGTAGTCATGGTTTCCAAGAAGCGACCACTCACAACGCGCAGAAACAAGATCAACGCACTGCTTAGGGTTGGGTCCGTACCCAAGAATATCACCTAATGAGATAATTTGATCAACAGAACGTCGGTCAATATCGTCGAGCACTGTCGTGAGTGCTTCGAGGTTTCCATGGATGTCGCTAATAATTGCAGTTCGCACTAAATCTTCCTGTGGTTAAAGCCTAATTTGGGCATGATACGCGCAGTGGGGCAACCTTGCCGTATCTTGGCTTGGTAGAATACCCACTTCTCGTACTTGTTTTTAGGAAAAGAAAGGACGCTTTTGTGAGCGATCAACGACATTTTGATTTAATTGTGATTGGTGCTGGCCCCGGCGGGTATGTTGGAGCAATCCGCGGAGCCCAACTTGGAATGAAGGTTGCTTGTGTAGATCGGGACAAACTAGGTGGAGTGTGCCTGAACTGGGGGTGTATTCCCTCAAAAGCACTATTACACGGTGCTGAAATGTACAGCGAACTTGTTAATCACGGTGATTCTTGGGGGATAACAGCAAAAGAGGTCTCAGTAGATTGGAAAACATATATTGGACGCTCACGAAAAATAACCGAGCAACTCAACAACGGCGTAGGCTATTTGTTCAAGAAGAATGGTATTGAACATGTTCAGGGGCATGCACATATTGTTTCTGGTGCAACGAATGGCTCGCCCTGTAAAGTTGAAATTCTTTCACCAAAGGGTGACTACTACAACGGTATCGGTAGTGAAATTATAGAAACGATAACCGCTGATCGAGTAATGGTTGCGACCGGCGAAAAACCTCGTGAACTCCCTTTCGCTCCATGTGATCAAGAAGTGATTGTGAATTCGTCCAAAGCGATGACACTTGATGAAAAGCCAGAATCTGTTGTTGTGATTGGCTCAGGTGCAATTGGTATGGAATTCGCATACGTATATAACGCTTTTGGTGCAGAAGTCACAATTGTTGAAATGCTAGATCGAATTCTTCCACTTGAAGACGAAGAAGTCAGCAAACACGCACTCCGAGCATTCAAAAAGCAGGGGATGAAAATTCATACTTCTTCAGCAGTGCAATCAGTTGATCGAAATGAAAACGGCGCAATTGTGACGTTTACAAAAGGCGAAAAGGAAACATCAGTGCAATCGCAGAAGGTATTGATTGCAATTGGTGTTGGGCCACGAACAGATGGCTTGATCGATGATTCACTTGGGCTAGAATTGCATCGTGGTTATATAAAGACAGATGCAAGGGAAAGTGCACAACCAACATACGCAACCAACATTCCCGGTATTTATGCTGTTGGTGACATTATTGGCCCTCCACTTCTTGCACATGTTGCATCAGAAGAAGCAGTGACATGTGTAGAACGAATGGCAGGTCATCACACCCTTGGCGTTGATTACAGTTCCATTCCAGGTTGCACGTATACAAACCCACAGGTTGCTTCAATTGGTAAAACAGAAGCGCAGCTTAAAGATGAAGGAATCGAATATACAAAAGGTGTGTATTCTTTAAAAGCGCACGGCAAAGCGATTGCTGTTGGAGCAGCAGATGGATTTGTAAAATTGCTTGCAAGTAAAAAATACGGTGAAATTTTGGGCGCGCACATTATTGGAAAAGATGCGAGTGAATTGATTGCCGAAATAGGTTTAGCGATTCGTCTTGAAGCAACTGTTGAAGATATCATTTCGACAATGCACGCTCATCCGACCATGGCAGAATCGATTCACGAAGCTGCAATGGGAACGGAAGGAAGAATGATTCACAATTGAGCTCGGTTTACAAAGAAATAACACTTGATAATGGACTTCGCATAGCTGCCGAGATATCTGAGGGTGCCGCAAGTGCAGCCATTGGTTTTTTTGTTAAGACGGGTGCACGCGATGAAGAAGCTCCACTTATGGGCGTAAGCCATTTTCTTGAACACATGATGTTCAAGGGGACAGATTCGCGCAGTGCAGAGCAAGTGGATTTGGCGTTCGATGATCTTGGTGCGCAGCACAACGCATTTACATCAAGTGAAATGACTGCATTTTGGGGTGCATCGTTGCCAGAATCAATTGTTGAAGTACATGACATTCTTGCTGATATTTTAAGACCGGCCCTTCGACAAGAAGATTTTGATGCAGAAAAAAATGTGATTCTTGAAGAAATTGCAATGTATGACGACCAACCATTTTGGGTGTTGTACGAACAGGCAATGGAGCGGTACTACGGCGATCACCCGCTTGGTTTTCGAGTTCTTGGAACACCGGAAACAATTCAAAACATGCAGCGCGATTCTATGCAAGCATATTTTGATCACAGATATAGCGCAGACAACACAATTGTTGCAATGACGGGAAACATAGATTTTGACGCGATGGTTGAAACTGTTTCATCCCAAAGTGGCACGTGGGAAAAAACTGGCGCAACACGCGGTCCTGTGCATGTTGCACGAAACGCAGGTAATTGCGAGGTTGTTATTCCCGACCTTCGCCAACATTACGTCATTATGGCAATGCAAGGCGTGACTGCACAAGATGAACTTCGGTACGCATCTGCCGCACTTGCTTCAATTCTTGGAGGTGGCGATGGATCTCGTTTGTATTGGTCTTTGGTTGATAAAGGGCTTGCAGAAGAAGCTGGCGCAAGCGTCGACCCGAGTGACGGATATGGTGAACAGTTGGCGTACGCGGTGTGCGCGCCAGAAAACGCACCCCAAGTTACTGAAATTTTACAAGAGGAACTGTCTAATATTACATCTGCTCTTACAGAAGCGGACCTTACGCGCGTAGTTGCAAAAGCTGCAACTGCAGCTGCGGTTGGGTCTGAACTTCCCGCAGGCCGGATGCAAAGGCTTGGCAGTTTGCTAACAACAACTGGTGTGTATAGTTCACTTGAAGAAGAGTTGCAGAAATTAGAATCACTCACCCTTAGTAATTTAAAAGAAGCAGCAGAAGCATTTCCATGGGAACCACTTCTTGTTGCATCCACGAAAAGCTAATTGATGGCGATTCTTTCTGACACAGCAATTTGCTTGCGGTGCTGGGATTTTTCTGAAACCAGTCAAACAGTAAGTTTGTTGACAAGAGAGCACGGGATTATTCGCGGGCTAGCAAAAGGATCTAAACGTGACAAGGGTTCCTTCTCTGGTGGCTTCGATCCTGCAACGCGTGGAAATATTGTTGCGCGAATTAAACCAACAACAGATCTTGCTCTGCTAACAGAGTGGCGACTTGAACAAGTGTGGTGGCAAGTGCGAAATGATTTGCAGGTGAATAAGGCAGCGATCTACGCAATAGACCTTGTTGGCAGGTTGATTACTGATCATGATCCGCATGAAAAAGTATTTGATGCCCTTTGTGTGACATTAGATCGTGTCGATGATGGACACGATATTGATTGGCCACTTTTACAATTCCAATGGACATTGTTAGTTGAAACAGGCTACAAGCCAAATCTTGTGAATTATGATTGCGATGGGGATGAAATTCTTGCATTTAGTTCTATAACAGGGGGCGTGGTTCCCGACACTGGTGAAGTAGATCGAGTCCGAGTTCGCCGCGAAACGATTGATTTGTTGCAAATGCTTAGTAATAATCAGAACATGCAGCCCGTCGAACCCGAAGCGATGGAACGCGCGAACCGCCTTTTGGCACATTATCTCCGAGATCTCATTGGCAAAGAAACCTCCGCCATGCGTTGGATGTGGAACAAATAAACTACCTCGTAGGTAGTTTATTTACGAGGTAGTTATACTTCACAGTGTGACGAGAGTAATTGCAATTTTGAATCAGAAGGGGGGCGTTGGCAAAACGACCACGACGGTGAACCTTGCTGCAGCGCTTGCTGAAATGGGGAAACGGATTTTGGTGATCGATCTCGATCCTCAAACCCACCTTGGCTTGCATTTTGGTGTGGAGGATGCAGCGACTTCAGTCTATGACTTGCTCATTGATGACGAGGTTCCAATTACAGATGCTCGTATTAAAGCACGAAAAAGAATTGACCTTGTTACAAGCGAAGTCGACCTTGCCGCAGCTGAATCTGAACTTGTTTCAAAAACAGATCGCCACGACTTGCTTGCAAAAAAACTTGCCCCAGTCTTACACGAATATGATTTTGTGATTATCGACTGCCCGCCAAGCCTTGGCCTCTTAACAATCAACGCGCTTGCAGCAGCCGAAGAATTGATCGTCCCAATGCAAACACACTTCCTTGCTTTGCAAGGAGTGAGCCGTTTGTTCGAAACAGTGCAAATGCTCGTTGGCGGGTTAAACCCTAAACTTCGTGTGAGCGGTGTTGTGCTTTGTATGCACGAGCGAAACACAAAACTTGCTCGCGAAGTAGTTGATGATTTGCAGGGTTTCTTTGATTCATCTCGTGAAAACGATGTGCCTTGGAAAAACTGTGTTATTTTAGATCCACCAATTCGCCGTAACGTCAAACTTGCAGAAGCACCAAGTTTTGGTCAAACAATTTTTGATTACGAGCCAGATTGCGCGGGTGCGCAAGATTACAAAAAACTAGCCGAAAGCGTTGTGGCTTGCGAAATGCAAAATACACAATCTGTTGAAGAGCCCGAACCACAACCACTTGGCAATGAATAGCAGAACGCAGTTACACTGGAAAATTGCGTTTTGTATTTGGTTGGTTGTTGTTACGGTTGCAACGCACACACCCGCAATGCAGGGGTCCGAAACCCAAACGTTTGTTTCCCCAGACAAATTATTCCACTTTGTTTCGTTTGGCGTCTTGGCGATGTTGTTTTGGTGCACGGGATGGGTGAAACAAAAAAGAATAACACTCTTGTTATTCCTTCTTTGGTCGCTTGTTGACGAAGCAACCCAAGCAATGTTACCCCTCGATCGCCCGTTTAGTTTTGCAGATTTATTCGCAAGCATGCTCGGTGTAATTGCTGCTGCAAGTTGGATGGGGTCCCTCTCGATGCCGCAACTGCAAAACCTGCGAAAAAAAATTGACACGCTTTTCTCGAAAACGATAACGTGGTTTGTGTTATGCCCCGTTGCAATTATTGGAACTGTTGGTTCAAGCGCAGTAATGTGGTTGTATATTTGGAAGACATATTTAGTGAGTTGTGCGCCATTTTCATTGTGCATAGGATTACTTTTGACCGCAGTGGCGCTATTGATGATTATTTCCCTTTGGGCTCAGTGTTTAGAAAAGGATGTTGTAAAAGCATTACTACCAAAAGTTTTCTTTCTTGGAATTATTTCAATCATCATGGGTTTTGCTACATCGAGAGTCGAAGTAGGACCATATACGATTGGTCTTGCGTTTTTCACAATCGGTTTTGCAAGCGTTTGGCGAGCAACAATTACGGACTTATCTGTTGAGGGGACGATGTAAAGGTAGTGCCACGCAAAGACAGTCTTGAAAAGAATACTCGTACGGTTTGGTCGATTACATTACTGAGCCGCATCGCAGGCCTTGGTCGTGATGCCGCGATCAGTCGCACTTTTGGTGCAGGTGGTATTTCTTCTGCTTTTTTCTTTGCATTTTTAATACCAAATTTAGCCAGAAGACTTTTTGGTGAAGGTGCACTTTCTGCAGCATTTCTTCCAGCGTATTCCAAATTATTGCAAGAAGATCCCAAACGGGCAAAAGCGCTTGCTTCACTCACAATTGCAAAACTAATTATATATCTCGGATTGGTTGTAGTCCTAGGCGAATTATTGTTGTGGGGGCTCATGACTTGGGCACCTCAGCCTGATGGAACCTTTGGGTTGATGATGACCATGTTGCCCTATATGCCGCTTGTTTGTGTAGTTGCGGTCCTTGGTGGCATTTTGCAAACGCACGGAAGGTTTGGTCCAACCGCAGCAGCTCCAATTCTTCTAAACGCTTGCATGATTGCAGCAACACTTTTGTTTACAGATGTTTTTTCTTCAGTTGAAAAGCACATGATGATAGTTGGTGTTGCAGTTGTCATTGCAGGATTATTACAGGTTGCATGGTCATTGCACGCGCTTCGCCGAGTTGACTGGTGGACACGAAAAACAACGTGTGGAACAGAAGACCTAGGTGTAATGACTAGGAAGTTAATTCCAACCATCATTGGGCTTGGAACCATGCAGCTTAACACGCTTCTTGACGGTTTAATTGCAAGTTACCCCGTTATTGTTGGCTCAACTATATTTGGTATCACTTATCCTCTTGATGAAGGCGCAAACGCTTCACTTAACTTTGCGTCGCGGTTGTTTCAATTCCCACTTGGTGTATTTGGTATTGCAGTGGGTACTGCTATTTTTCCGTTGCTTGCATCGCAAGCATCAACACGCGACGCGTTTGGCAGTACGGTTCGGCGAGGATTAAGATTGGTTGTATTTATTGGTTTGCCGGCAAGCGCTGGGTTGATGATCATCCGAGATTTACTTTCGGGCGTAGTGTTTCAAGGCGGCCTTTTTACAAGCAGCGACACTGCTGAGGTTGGTTTTATCTTGCTTGGGTACAGCACTGCAATTTGGGCATACTCAATGACCCAAGTTCTAACGCGTGCATTTTATGCAGTTGATGACATGAAAACCCCTGTGAAAATAGCAGTAAGAATGATTGCTCTCAATGTTACGTTGAATGTAATTTTAATTTGGACGCCGCTAGGCACAGCGGGGTTAGCGTGGTCAACAGCGTTTTGCGCAGTGGTACAAGTTGGTATTCTGATGCGACTCATTCGAAAACATGTTGATGTTCCCGCAGATAAAACTGTTGTGGCATCGTGGATTAAAACTTTGATCGCCTCATTAGTGATGTCAGTTGGTGTTATATTTGCACTCGAATTCTTTCAACTAGATTCTAGCTTCTCTTGGTTGCAGTCATTACGCGTTTTAGCGGTGTGTGTTGGTGTGGGTATTGCGATTTTTGGAATATGTGCTCATCTCTTAAAGATGGAAGAACGCAAATGGATTTTGGGTGGGCGAGGATAGATTTGCAAAAATTGAATTTTTGTCGTTCAAAAGACCCTAGAAGTGCGTATCCTAAACATATGCAAACATGTATAAGCAACAAGCGGCTGCGATCTGGTTTTACTCTTATTGAGTTGATGGTGGTAGTAGGAATCCTTATTATTCTTGCGAGTATTCTGATTCCAACGGTTTCATCAGCGTTTCGTGCCGCTCGGTCAAAGAAAGATTTGACCCAGCAACGTGGAATTTATCAATCGATGGTGCTTTATTCGACAGGAAATGACGGAAAATTTCCACTGCCGAGTGAGATTGTTGATGAGAAAAATCCAGATGCATCTATCAATACAACAAGTGCGTTGATGTCATGGATGGTGATGCAAAGGTTTTTTGATTTTTCTAATACTTTCAGTCCAGTTGAAACCAACCCAAACATTCGTGTGATTTCTGGTGGAGACGGAATCAATGGTACAGATAGTGATTTTCCATATAACTTCGATATTTATGATGGTTCACTTTATCACTGGGATCCAGATTTCAATGCCGATTTTACACAAAGTGTTGCGCATAATTCATACGCACACCAGGCGCTTGTTGGACAACGTAACCGCTTGAAATGGCACTCTGGCTCTGGTGCCACCGACGTCATTATTTGTAACCGAGGACCAGAACTTGTGGTTTCTCCAACAGAATTGACAGTCGTTGATCAATTTCAAGATGGCATTAGAAAAACATATACATTTGGTTTTCATGGACCGCACGAACAGTGGGAGGGGGCTGGGGTGACAGGTGACGGGTCTGCGAAGATGCTTCCTTCATATATCAACACTGATATTACATATTCCCCACTCGATGGTTCTCCGCTTAGACCGGATATTCTATTTTCAGCAGAGTTTGGTGATGTAGATCCAGATAATGCAATGGCTTCGGGTGACAATTGGATTATCGTGACATCCAACGATACAACTACATTTACTGAAAACGAAACCGTCCCAATTTGGGATTAACTTCTTATTTATTCCCATCGGGGTGCTATCCCTTAACGGGACCAAAAAGCGTACCAGGTACACCTTATGGGGTCAAAAAGCGTACTTGGCACGCTTTACGGGGTTATAAAGCATGCTTAACAGAATTAGAAGTAACACGAACAATTTGATTGGCTTGGCGTATTGAGGGAAGAAAGAAGCCCTATAACACAGAAAAGTGCGATTTTGGCACTCGTTCATTGATTCTGCTCAGTTTCCTTGATGCTGTGTCCGATACTTAGCAACATATATGAGTAAAAATACAGGACAACAAATACATGGATCAAGTTCGCGTGGTGCGGATCAATCAAAGGCAATGGAGGCCGCGCCTCCAACCCGCCGAACGGTTTGGTCCCCATTAGAACTTTTAATTCGAATTATCTGGTCAACCTTCGCCCGAATTATTTGGGTGATATTCCCTCCATTCCGATCATTACTGCTTCGATTGTTTGGTGCGAAAATCGGGTCTAAATGCAAATTTGCCAGATCCGTTGACATCATTATTCCTTGGAATCTTAATATCGGCAATAACTGTTGTTTCGCAGAAGATGTCATTCTGTACTCTCTTGGACCCATTACGATTGGCGACAATGTCCGAATCGATACTCGGGCGCATCTCTGCGCTGGAACGCACGACATGAAGGACACAACCTTTCCGCTATTACGCCCTCCAATTGTCATTGGAAATGGTACGTTTATCGGTGTTGATTCTTACATTGCACCAAACGTACAAGTGGGTTCAAATTGTACGATTTGGCCTCGCACAAGTGTTTTTAAAAGTGTTGAAGACAATGCAGAGTTGTCTGGTAATCCTGCAAGAGCAGTCGCATGAGTTCGTTTCGCCGGGCACTTTGGAAAACCATCGGGCAACCACTAGTCCGCTGTTCAATGCACAACTCTTACCGATATCGTGCGTTATTGCTTCGATGTTTTGGAATGCGATGTGGTCGAGCAGTAAGAGTGCGGCGAACTGTTTCAATTGATAAGCCATGGAATGTAACAGCAGATGATCTAAGCCTGTTTGGCGATAATGTTCGCATAAATGCTGAACTGCCAATTCGCGTTGGTAAGCGATGTGTTGTGAGCCAGCACGCAATGTTGATTACAACGGCGGGGGACCCAGCAACAAAAGGTAAAACCGATCGAACAGGATCGATCAATATCGAAGACGATTGTTGGATAGCAACAGATATTATTGTGATGCCCGGATCACACATTGAACAAGGTGTTGTTGTTGGTGCGAGGGGTATGGTTGATGGGCATCTTCCAAAGTGGTCAATTTGTACGGGTGAGCCAGCAGTTTCACGCGGTGAACGAATACTTTGGGGACAAGCAAAAAATTCCAACATTGAAATTGTTATTCCAGTTAAAAACGAAGAAATTAATTTGCCCTATACGCTGAAGAGTATTTACAAATGGGCGGATAAAATTTGGGTAGTTGATTCAGAATCAACGGATAAAACTCGTGAAATTGCAAAAGAGTTTGGCGCAGAAGTGATAGTGCAACCTTGGCTTGGTTATGCAAAACAAAAGAACTGGGCACTTGACAATTTACCAATCGAATCCGATTGGGTTTTTATTCTTGATGCAGATGAAGTTATTCTTCCTGACCTTCGTGATGAAATGTTAAAAATTGCTGCCGAGCCCGCTGAACATAACCCAATTTCCGCCTACAACATCAACAGGTATTTTATTTTCCTCGGCAAGCGTATTCGACATTGCGGTTATTACCCAAGTTGGAACGTGCGATTCTTTAAACGTGGCGCTGCTCGATATGAAGAGCGTGAGGTGCATGAGCACATGGTGGTTGAGGGTCAACAAGGATATCTCAGTGGGAATATGGAACACTTTGATCGTCGTGGTTTAGATATCTACATTCAAAAACATAACCAGTACTGCATGCTTGAAGCCAAGGAGATTTTACGAGAAAGTAGGTCCAACGATGACCCTGTGGGTATGACACTTTTTGGATCAACCATCCAGCGCCGTCGTTGGATCAAACGACATATTTATCCAAGGCTTCCCGCTCGCTGGTTGTTTAGATTCTTATGGATGTATTTCCTCCAATTTGGTTTCCTAGACGGACGCACAGGTTTTAAATTCTGTATGTTTATTTCATCACGAGAATTATTGATTTCACTGAAAACGGCAGAAATATTACAAGAAGAAGCACAAGAAGCAATAAAAGATGCCGCCTGAAAATAGACATGTCAGCCCATACTCTACGAAGGAAAAAACTGGACGCCTTCTATGGGCTGTTGTACAAGCAACAGTTTTTCGCTTTTCATTTCACACTTGCAATCGATGGAGAATATTTCTATTGAATGTATTTGGGGCTAAGGTGCACAGCTCGTGCATCATTCGAAGATCTGTACGTGTTACGTGCCCATGGAATCTATCAATGGGTCGCAACAGTTGCTTAGGAGATGAGGTGATTGCGTATTGTTTAGGAACGATGACAATTGGCGAGCGTGTTTCTGTTTCACAGCACGCACATCTTTGTGCTGGGTCACACGATTACACAAAACAAGAACTTCCGCTTTTACGTCCACCAATCACATTGAATAACGATGTGTGGGTAGCTGCAGATGCATTTGTTGGCCCAAATGTAGTTATTGGTGAAGGTGCAATTTTAGGCGCCCGAGCAGTTGCAATGAAATCGTTAGACGCATGGACTATTTATGTAGGCAACCCAGCTAAACCAGTGAAAAGCCGTGAAATTCCTTCATAGAACGGAACAATCGGTTTGTACCCAAATGCCTCGGTTGCTTTAGTAATATCTGCTCTTGAATGTGGCACATCTCCATCACGCACTGGGTGAAAGTCAATCACGGGAGAGACATTCAGCGCGCTTGCCATAGCGTCTAACATTTCGAGCAAACTGTAAGAAGCGCCTGTGCCAATGTTGAAAACTTCACCACCTAGCGATGCATCATTTGATGCAGCCAACAAATTTGCATGGACAGCATTGTCAACAAACGTGAAGTCCCGCGTTTGAGAACCATCACCATAAATCTGTGGATTTTGTTTATTGAGCAGCGCTTGCATAAATGCCGCAACGACAGCGGCGTACTGTGAGTGTGGATCTTGTCCTGGACCAAAGATGTTGAAGTACCTGAGAGAAACAGCATCTGTTTCTGTGGATGTCGCGCACAATCGAACTGCTTCTTCACCAGCAATTTTGCTTTCAGCGTAAGGTGAAGCAGGATCGGGACGCATTGTTTCATTACTCGGCAATGCGGCGTGTGGACCATAGGCGGAAGAGGATGCCGCGAACACGACTCTTCGAACACTTTCTTCTGAAGCAAGATGCAACATAAGCTCTGTTCCCTTAGTATTAATATTGAAGCACCGTGTTGGATTATCAACGCTTGCAGGAACTGAAACCATTGCGGCCAAATGAAAAACACAATCGCACCCAGAAATTGATTTTCTCAACATCGTTTCATCGAGAATTGACCCCTCAAACACCTCAGCATCGAGGTGCTGTACATTAGATTTGTGTCCTGTACTGAAATCGTCAAGAATGCGAACGTGTGCACCAAGTGAAATAAGCGTGTTTGCTAATGTGGAACCAATAAATCCAGCCCCACCTGTAATGAGTAGAGTTCGATTGTGGAAAAAGTTGTTGTACGTTTTGGTTTCCATACAATTCACTATCCTACCATTTATACTGCTCAAACTATGCAATTGAAACTTCATAATACGTTGACAAAGCGAACAGAAGGTTTTACACCAATAGACCCTGACGGAAGAGCTGTCACGTTTTATTCTTGTGGACCAACGGTATATGACTTTGCGCACATTGGGAACTTTCGTGCATTTCTCAATGCTGATGTATTACGACGGACATTAGAGGTTCTCGGATACAAAGTTAATCAAGTGATGAACATTACAGATGTTGGTCACATGACAGACGACGCAGTTGCTGATGGTGGCGGTGAGGACAAAATGGAAGTTGCAGCAACAAGACTTGCTGAAGCAAAAAAATCAGGTGAATTACCAGAAGGTGCGTCGGTTGATCCAAGTGACCCAATGGCCGTCGCTGAATTTTATGCCGCTGCATTTATGGAAGATAGCGCAGCACTTGGCATGCGAATAGTAGATGACGCAAAAAGAGATCCATCTTTGATGCCAAGGCCGACGCAATACATACAAGAAATGATTGCGATGGTTGAAACCCTGATCGAAAATAATCATGCATATGTTGCTTCAGATGGAGTCGTGTATTTTTCCGTTCAATCCTTCAGTGCGTATGGTGAACTTTCTGGTAACACAGTTGAAACACTTCGTAGTGGTGAAGGGGGCAGAGTTGATATGGAAACCCAAGCTGTCAAACGTAGCCCCGCAGACTTTATGCTTTGGAAACCAGACGCAACACATTTGATGCGATGGCCAAGTCCTTGGGGCGAGGGGTATCCCGGCTGGCACCTCGAATGTTCTGTCATGGCAAACACGTTGCTCGGAGCAGAAATTGATTTGCACAGTGGCGGCGAAGATAACATCTTTCCACACCATGAATGTGAAATAGCACAGTCACGTTGTGCAACAGGATGCGATGCATTTTCTCGATACTGGTTTCACACCCGCTTTTTACTTGTCGATGGCACCAAAATGAGTAAAAGCAAGGGTAACTTTTATACGCTTCGCGACCTGTTTGATAAAGGAGCGACTGCAGCAGCTGTTCGACTTGAACTCATTAAAACACACTACAGATCAAATGCTAACTTTACAATGCAAGGGTTAAAAGATTCGCAACGTCAAATTGATCGTTGGCGAAGATTGAAAGATTGGCTTACAAAGCACAAAGATGTTGCAGCACATCTACATGGCCCACTTGTAATCGCAAAAGAGCAATTTTTAGGGGCACTGTGTGATGATCTCAATGTTGCTGGTGCAATTGGCGCACTCAATGAAGCAGTGAACGCATATGCAATTGACGCAGTTCCCGAAGGAAGCGGAAGTTCCACACTTGATCTTGAATTAAAAGCGCTACTTGAGATGGACCAAGTGCTTGGTGTGTTTGATCTCGATACTCTGGGCGGATCTGGTGACCTTGATGTGTCAAAAGTTGATGCACTCATTGAAGCAAGACTGACAGCTCGTGATGAAAAAGAGTGGGCACGTGCAGATGAAATTCGCGACGAGTTACTCGAGATGGGTGTAGCAATCAAGGATGGACCTGAGGGAACAACGTGGTCGAGAATTGTGCAATGAGCTCTCGCCTTCCAATTATCGGCATCACCGGAGGTATAGGATCCGGAAAAAGTCTAGTAGCAAATATTTTGCGAGAAAACGGTTGCGTTGTAGCAGATGCAGATGAAAACACAAAAATAGTGTTAGCAAGGGAAGAAGTACAACAACAACTCGTAGCATGGTGGGGAGATGAAGTGCTTGACGAAAATGAACTTGTTGATCGAGCGTTTATTGCTTCAATTGTTTTTAAGGACGCAAAGGAACGGGAAAAACTTGAATCTCTGATCCACCCATATGTGCGAGAATTGCAAGAAATAGCGTTTTTACACGCTCCACAAGGCACAATTGCGTTGGTGATTGATGCTCCATTATTAATAGAATCGGGATTAGATCACCAGTGTGACGTACTTATATTTGTAGATTCACCGTTTGAAACACGTCTTGCGCGAGTGATAAAAAATCGTGGTTGGAATGAAGAACAACTTAGAAGTAGAGAATCAACACAAATAGGGCTTGACACGAAGCGCTCTTCCGCCGACCATATCATTATCAATGACGGGGACATTGCTAATACGCAGCAGCAAATCAGGTCAGTCCTTGCATTGATACATTGACCCGAAACCAAATCGGTAGTAGTGACGAATAAACGGTATTCGTTAAGACAAACTAAACCCCCTCTTACTTTGAATATGTGTTTATAAAAGCGCAGCAACCATTGAATAGTTATTGAATCATTAAAAGCGAGTTAGAATTACATGGCTAAGAAACGAAGACGACGAAAAAAATCAGGCAGCGGTGGCGGTGGCATTGGTTCGATGACACTCAATCCAGGAGAAGTTCCAACTGACGAGGAACTTGAGGCCGAAGTAGCAGCGCTTGATGAGAAGTTGACAAAAGCTGCGCAGAAAAAATACGATGAGGCGAAGAAGGAAGGGTACGATCTTGCTGCTTTACAACACATGAAAGGCAAAGAACTCGGTGTTGTTGCAAAGAAAGAGAAAGTTGAAAATTGGGCAGAAATGCCTCGACAAAAATTGGTATTCGAAATTCTTAAAGCACAGGCGAACCGCCAAGGCTTGATGATTGGCGAGGGCACGCTTGAAGTCATGAGTGATGGCTATGGATTCCTTCGAAGTCCAGAATATTCCTACGTTGCATCAGCTGACGACGTGTATGTGAGTCCATCTCAAATTAGGCGATTTGGTTTACGAAAAGGGCAAATCATTCGTGGTCTTATCCGTCCTCCAAAAGAAACTGAAACGTATTTTGCACTCTTGCGTGTCGAGGCGATTAACGGTCGAGATCCTAAAGATGTACACGACCTTGGAACATTTGAAAACTTAACTCCATTACACCCAGAAGAAAGAATTCACCTTGAAACTGAAAGTGAAGTTATTGAAACTCGAGTCATTGACTTAGTTTCGCCAATGGGATTTGGTCAGCGAGCACTTATTGTTGCACCACCTCGAACAGGTAAAACTGTTTTGCTTCAGAAGTTGACATCGGCAATTGCAAAAAACCACCCAGAGGCGCACGTCATCGTGCTGCTTGTTGACGAGCGTCCAGAAGAAGTAACTGATTTCAAACGAAGCACTCCTGATTCTGTTGAAGTCGTAGCAAGTACGTTTGATGAAGAAGCAACACGACATATTCAGGTTGCTGAAATGGTGATGGAAAAAGCCCGCCGTATGGTTGAGTTTGGTGAAAACGTTGTCATCTTGATGGATTCCATTACAAGGCTTGCTCGTGGATATAACAACGGTATGCCATCAACAGGCAAAATTGGTACGGGTGGGGTTGATTCTAAAGCGTTGATTCGTCCAAAGAAATTCTTTGGTTCGGCACGAAATATTGAAGACGGTGGATCACTCACAATTATTGGTACAGCACTTGTTGATACTGGTTCAAAAGCTGACGAAGTCATTTTTGAAGAATTTAAAGGTACTGGCAACTCAGAGTTACACCTTACTCGTAAGTTGGTTGAAAAACGTATTTGGCCCGCTATCGATATTGCAGCATCAGGTACTCGACGAGAAGAATTGCTGCTTGACCCCAAGGAACACGAACTTGTTGGCAGATTGCGTAAAGTCGTGAGCGATATGAGTCCGGTAGAGGCAATGGAAATGCTGCGAACAAGAATGGTAAAAACCAAATCAAACGCTGAATTTCTAATGACAATGAACTTGGGATAAACAGTAGACACAAACAGTCTCAGTGCGTACAGTTCTTGGAGAACACATGCAGAATTACAGAAAAACACAAGGTTTTACGATTGTTGAATTGATGGTTGTTATTTCTGTTATAGCAATCCTTTCAGCCTTGTTGATTACTGCTGTGACAAGATCCCTCTCCGCTGCCAAAACAGCTGAGGCACAAAACCGTTTGCGTGAAATCCACACATTGATGCAGGGATGGAGCGGAAGCAATAATGGCCGCGTTCTTCCAAGTCAATTTAATTTCACAGATGAAGCAGCTGCAGGTTCTGCAATACGTGTACGAAGCGATGAGCATTTAGACGATGGACGGTACATTGGTTCATGGGCTGATATTTTGTGGACAGATAATGACATGTATAAAACGTATGGTCTGCACGAAACAGACCTAGAAGACCGTGAACACTTGCGATGGGAAACAGATGCACCAGGCGCAGACATTTACAGTGTAAGAAGAACGTTTGATAATCCATTTAGATCAACAATGCCAAACTCTCGGAACTCTACCGACCGTGATACAAGACCCACTCCGTTTGGAGGTGGAGCTCAAGAAATTGAAATGCAGGGGTACTTTGCCGCGAACGATTTTTTTGATGCGAGGAGTGATGCAGATGGTCACCCCGATGCGGGTGACGGGCAGAATGCAGAACCGTCAAAAGTTGATCGGTATTATTCGTATGGCATGCTCGATGCGCCTGCAAAATCGTTGTACCTAGTCGATTCGATTGCGGGTGAAACAATTGCACACAAAACAATTTCTGGAGCGGACGATGAGTCTGCTTGGTTGTATGATTTTGGAAAAGCGACAATTTCCTTAAACGATTCAACTTCGATGACGAATGAGCCAACTGGTGAAATTGATTATCGATATGGTTCTAACGATGGTTCGTGTCTTATTTTGCTTCTTGACGGTCACATCGGTCAGGAAACTCCATGGGTTCGTCTTGGACTCGATAATCCACAATCTGGCGGTACTCCTGACCAAACAACCTTGCAGGGTAGAGGTGTCCGAGTGGGGAATTTGACAAAAAAGGTCAGATAGCGGTTTATTGACCTTTTACACCACAAATTTGGTAAAAAAAACAAAATCAAAGGATAGAAAATAGGCGATACCCCTTGCCTTTATTCGCGATTTCGCTACACTCTCCCTTCCGCCCGTCGCCGGGCGGTTTTATAATAGGGGGTCTTGGTTCGGATCACCCATGGATGGGAACGACCATAGGGCGTGGGCAATTGTCAGGATGACATACAACAGAAAAGCCCAAGTTAGGAGTGCCACCGTAGCTCAGTGGTAGAGCGCACCCTTGGTAAGGGTGAGGTCACGGGTTCAACTCCCGTCGGCGGCTTGAAACAACCTTGTTGCAGATGTTCTGCAACAATTTGAATAGAAATGTCGGAACGGTTCGCGTGAACCAACTCGACGAAGGAACGGAAAAGCTATCAGGACAAAGTGCATTGCACGGTCCTACGGAACAGGAGATTTCACGATGGCCAAGGAGACATTTGTTCGTAATAAGCCCCACGTGAATGTAGGCACGATTGGGCACATTGACCACGGTAAGACAACTTTGACTGCTGCGATTACTAATCGCCAAAGTGCAAAGGGTCTTGGCGAAGCGCGAGCGTTCGATCAAATCGATAACGCTCCTGAAGAAAAAGCACGTGGTATTACCATTGCTACAAGTCACCAAGAATACGAAAGTGATATTCGTCACTACGCACACGTTGACTGCCCAGGTCACGCTGACTATGTGAAGAACATGATTACTGGTGCTGCCCAAATGGACGGCGCGATTCTTGTTGTTGCAGCAACTGACGGTCCAATGCCACAAACTCGTGAGCACATCCTTCTCGCACGCCAAGTTGGTGTGCCAAAGATTGTTGTATTCATGAATAAGTGTGACATGGTTGACGATGAAGAATTGCTTGAACTCGTTGAAATGGAAATTCGTGAATTGCTCAGCATGTACGATTTTCCAGGTGACGATATTCCAATTATTCGTGGTTCAGCCCTCAAGTCACTCGAGGCAGAAGGCAAGGATGATGAAATTTGCAAGCCAATCGATGAACTCATCGAAGCATGCGACTCATACATTCCAGAGCCAACACGCGAAACAGAAAAAGACTTCTTGATGCCAGTGGAAGACGTGTTTTCCATCAAAGGTCGCGGTACTGTTGTAACAGGTCGTATTGATCGTGGTGTTGTAAAAGTTGGTGATGAAGTTGAAATCGTCGGTCTTGCAGAAGAAAGCCGAAAGACAACAGTTACTGGCGTAGAAATGTTTCAAAAGATTCTTGACGATGCGCAAGCAGGCGACAACGTTGGTTGCCTCCTTCGTGGTGTTGACAAGGAAGACATTGAACGTGGTCAAGTTCTTGCGAAGCCAGGTTCCATCACACCACACACGAAGTTCGAAGGCGAAGTGTATGTGCTTACGAAGGAAGAAGGCGGTCGTCATACACCATTCTTCACCGGCTATAAGCCACAGTTCTACTTCCGAACTACCGACGTAACAGGTAAGTTGGAACTTATGGGTGGCGCAGAAATGTGCATGCCTGGTGACAATGTAACCATGTCAATCGATCTTGAAGATAAGCCAATTGCTATGGAACTGGGTCTTCGTTTCGCGATTCGCGAAGGTGGCCGCACGGTTGGTTCCGGTGTTGTTACCAAGATTATTGAATAATGTTTTTAATGTGAATCGGTTTTGGGGGAGCGCCTTGCTCCCCCAAGCCTATTCATGAAAGAGGTTTATCATGGCCAAGAAGGCAACAGATCGAGAATACGTGTGGCTTCAATGCACGGAAAGTGGCGACCTAAACTATCGCACAAGTATCCGCGTAAAAGGCGGTATTGACGAAAAAGTCAAAGAGGGTTATAAAAAATATTGCCCACGCCTAAGAAAACACACGCTTCATAAGATTAAACGAAAGTAACACGCGCCGATTGGCGCAAGACGCCGGTAGCTCAATTGGCAGAGCAGCGGATTCCAAATCCGCAGGTTGAGTGTTCGAGTCACTCCCGGCGTGTTAGCAAGACACTACGAAACCATTTTGGTTTCGGTAACTAAGAGGATGCACATGGCTGCAGGAATCTACAAACAGGGACAAGGGTATTGGGTACGGTTGATGTCAGCCATCGGCTTTGGACTATTGTCATTGATGGGCGTTGCGTGGCTGTGGGATCAAGTCAACGGTATTCAAATCGGAGATATTGAACCAGTCTTTGTTTCTGCAACTGTGACCGTTGTTGTTATGCTTGCTTGTGGATCAATCGGCTTTTACCTCATTGGTAGAAAGCCAAGGATGGTAGATTTCATGATCGCAACCGAAGGCGAGATGAAAAAAGTAAACTGGTCAACAAAACGTGAAATATTAGGTTCAACTATTTTGGTGATTTTATTAACAGCGTTTATTGCTTTGTTTTGCCAACTTGCTGACCTTAGTTTCTCCGCATTTTTCCAAGCGGTTGATGTTTTGCAATCTTCTTAACGAGGGACACTGAAGAAAGACGCAATGAATACTATGACTGATACAGAAAACAATATTGAAACACCTGCAACTGAAACTCCCGAGTTCTCCGAATCCCCCGAATCCCCCGGAACCCCAGAAGTTCCAGAAGTCCACGAGAACGCTGTGATCGAAACACAAGAAACGATGCCAGAAGTTTCTCAAGAAGTGGAGAAAACCGAGGAACCCGAAGGTGAAGAGCCCAAAACACGCGCCGGTATGAATTGGTTTGTCCTTCGTGTTGCATCAAACAAAGAAGATTATGTAAAAGCTGCGCTTGACCGCAAGGTCGAGATCGAGGCAATGCAACACCTTGTTGGACGCATCATGGTGCCAACAGAAAAAACAAAAACGCTTTCTAAAACAGGGAAAGCAAAAATAACAGAAACAAAACTTTACCCCGGGTACATCTTTGTTGAGATGAAGCTGGAAGAGCAGCGAATTTCACAAGATATCTTTTTCCTCATCAAAGAAACAACAGGTGTAGGCGATTTTGTTGGTACGGCTGGCAAACCAACTCCGATGTCTCCTGACGAAGTAGACAAAATGCTCTTTGACTCACAAGCCCCAGATGAAGTCACAGAGGTGCGACTCGAATTTGCTGTTGGCGATCATGTCAATATCAAAGAAGGTCCATTCCTGGGCTATGAGGGTACAGTCGATGAAATCTTCCCCGACAAGGGTGTTGTAAGGGTGCTCGCTACCGTGTTTGGTCGCCAAACCCAGATTGAAATCGAATACTGGATGATCGAGAAGGCGGAATAGTTCACCAGGGTGTTCACAGGGTGTATCCTGAACTCCTTGAAGCATGAATTATCCCAAATAATGGTATCGTTTCCGTATGTCACAAGCAGCAACCCGAGTAGAAGCAACCGCAGAATCTTTCCGTCTTGATTATCAGCGAACTCGCGAAGAAATTGCCAAGGCAGTTGTGGGTCATGACGAAATTGTTGATGGTGTACTCGTCTGCTTGTTCGCAGGTGGGCATGCACTCCTTGAGGGTGTTCCTGGGTTAGGTAAAACCTTATTGATCAGAACATTGAGCGAAGCGTTGGATTTATGTTTTTCACGAATTCAATTTACTCCCGACCTTATGCCCGCAGACATTACAGGTACAACGGTTGTTGTTGAATCAGATGAGGGACGATCATTTGAATTTCGCAAGGGTCCGCTCTTTGCTCAAATGGTGCTTGCAGATGAGATCAATCGTGCTACACCAAAAACACAATCTGCCCTCCTAGAAGCGATGCAAGAAAAATCTGTGACTGTTGGGGGTGAAACCCACCAGTTGCAACGGCCATTTTTTGTGATGGCAACCCAAAATCCAATTGAACAAGAGGGAACGTACCCGCTTCCAGAAGCACAACTTGATCGGTTCTTCTTCAAGTTGCGGGTTGGTTATTCAGATCGTGATCAACTTATGGAAATTATCGATAGGACAACGAGTGGTTTTCAGGCAAAGATAGAGAAAATTCTCGACACAGAAAAAATTGTGCACTATCAATCAATGATTAGAGAAGTTGAACTGAAACAAGAAGTGCAGGATTATGCTGTTCGGTGCGTCCTTGCTACACACCCAGAGGCGGAAGTGGCAACCCCGCAGGTTAAGTCGTTTCTTCGCTTTGGCGCATCACCACGAGCAGCACAAACACTTGCACTTGCGGGAAAAGTAAAAGCTCTACTTGCTAGCAGATCAAGCGTACAAGTAGAAGACATACAAAGCGCGATTCTTCCCGCGTTACGACACCGTTGTATTCTCAATTTTGAGGCGGAGGCCGAAGGCGTGACTACCGATGATATTTTGACGAATCTTGTTGATACGATTCCAACGACAATTTCTTGAACGGAATAAAAATGAAAAAAATATTTTTTGCTTTTCCATTACTGATTCATGTTGCTGCTCAAGCAGATTCTCTTGATTCAATTTTAGACTTTCACCTTACGAAGCAGTTTGACAGTTCCATAGATAATGGCGGCAAAGTAGAAGTGTCGAGATATGGTGCAGAGCTGCGCGTTCATTATAAAGCAACCGAAGAAGACGACTTGCAATTTCGATTTCAGCATCAACGTGATGATTGGAATTTTTCCGGGACAACTGGTTTGGGCAATGATGATCCGTGGGACCTTGTGACAACGATGGATCTTGCGCTGCAATGGACACATCAACTTGAAGAGAAAACCCAAATTTTTGGCGGACCAATTATTAAATGGAGTGGAGATTCTGGTGCGGCTCAATCTGATTCAGATGTTTTTGGAGGCATGATTGGATTTACGCATGTGCATTCTGACACACTTGTATTTGGTGGAGGAATCGGCGTCATAGAGGCACTCGAAGATGAAAATCGCTTGTTTCCAATTCTTGTCCTTGATTGGAAGATAGCGGATGAAGTGACACTAACAAGTGATTTGACTACTCGTTATGGAAGTCGAATTGGTGTCGAACTTGTGTGGAAGCCCCGTAAAGAGTGGTCTCTTGGTGCAGGTATTTCCTATGATTACACTCGCTTCCGTTTAGACGATGCCGGGTACGCGCCTGATGGCGTTGGTGAAGCAACCTCGTTGCCAATCCACGTTCGAGCAACATATCATCCATCAGAAAGTGTTTCTATCACACTCTTGGGCGGAGTTGTGCTTAGTGGCGAACTTTCTGTTTATGACTCTGTGGGCACAACCATGCAATCAGAAAATTACGACTCTGCAGGTGCGATTGGAATTATGGCACGTATACGCTTTTAGAGATCGATGTAATTATTTGGCGCCAAGCCATCTTGTGCTTTTCTACGATTACAATTTGTGTGAAATTTATTCGGGATCTGGGGTAATAGGAATGGTTTCGATCGCGTTCCATTGTGTAGTATCAATAACAAATGGTGCTGGATGAATATCCCACGGTACGCAGGGCAATGGAGATGTTTCGACGTTATCGTTTTCTCCGTGCGTGCGAACTACAGAGAAAGAAAGTTTTCCACCCACAATGAGTGAGTCTGGAACAACGACTCGAGCATTCCACCCAGAATCAGTTATTTTGGTAAAAACTGGAAAATCAGATCGAAAACCCGATGTGGGCAAAATCGCAACAGGTTCTTCAAACTCAGAAAAATGCAAAGCGATTGCCTCTTTACCATTGCTTGAATGAGTGTTGCCACCTTTGCAGGTAATAAAAATCTCCCAGTTGCCCATGACATATCGCACTTCGACATCAGTTTGTTGATGTTGAGCAACTCGCTTCGCACGGCCGTGTCGAAGCGAGGACAGTGTCCAAGTTGGCATAAGTGTTGGAAGTTTGATCCACGGTGGTTTTGCTTTTGTTACACCGTTCTCTATTGGTATTTCTGTAATGCCACTTGGCATGCTGAGGATCAGTTTTTGCATTTGAGGGGTGACGACCGGTCCAAAAATAGAAAGGTCCAACGCTTTTGGTCTTGCCAAAGTCATCCGTATAGTTTCGTGGGCAGGTATTTCAAATGCTAGAGGCACTTCGTTTTCCCCATCCCAAGCGAGTTGGCAAAGGCTGACTTCGGGATTGCTATTTGTAACTTTCATTGTTACCGATGAGCCATATAACGAAGTAAACCAAAACAATGATCGAGATTGCGCATCACACCACCGTAGCGATCGACTCGCTAACTGTTTACTTGTTAAACCTTCATCAAGCAAAATGCCAAGCAATTCTTCTAGTGTGGCTTGGCTTTCAACCCAACAGGAAAATGCGTGCTCGCTATCCTGAGACGTATCGGTCAGAAGATCTAGACACTCTGCACCAACACCTCGGCTAGCAGCGAAGATGTTATGTAATGCAATTCTCCATAAATGCTCTCCATGTTGTGCAGCAAGTTTTTCAACAAGAGTTCTTTGTGGAATCGCAGGAGGGGTCTCGTTGTTCTTCGATGCAAGCAATACCCAGCGCCAATAATGCAAAGCGTTTGTTGGAGGCAAATCATTTGCAATTGAGAATGTTAATGCAGTAATTGTGTTTGATTTGGAAAAATCAAAACTTGGCAATTCTGCTGGAAGATCCATCCACCTAGGCACAACGCTTCCACCACCAAAGTATATTGCTCCATCTCCGTTATTAGGAAGTTCGACCAAGAGAACAGGCCCAGTAATAGTGTCTCTTGGATGAATCGACTCTGTTGAATCTGCAAAAGCAATTGGTCGAATAAAAACACGTTCATCTGTCCACCCAGTAGAAAACTCTTTTGTTTCAATCCAACCAACAACCCCTTGGCTCGATGTGCCATCTTCAAAAACAACAGGTATTGTTGGAGGCCATTCATCACCAAGCTCATTGCTTAGCAATCGAACCATAAGGACACCGCCTCTTGGGGCAATTGGAAAAGTGTTTTGCGGAACGATTGAATCTAAAGGAATGGCAAAAGAAATAGAAGATACAAATAGCCAAACCCCCGCGATACAACATTTGCAAAAAGGTTTCATGGCGCGGATTGTGCAGTATCTTGACACTTTTTGATAATAGCTACAGTTTCTGCAACGGCTAGATCAAGATTGTCATTCACAATAAAAAAGTCATACGCATTACTTTCTCTTGCCAACTTGATTTCTTGTTTGGCTTCAGAAAATCTACGTTCAATAGAATCTGCATCATCGCGGCCTCTTGCAGTTAACCTGCGGAACAATTCTTCTTCACTTGGGGGCAGGATAAAAAACCGTAAGGATTCTGGCATATTCTTGTGCACCTGCATTCCACCCTGAACATCAATATCAAGGAGCATCGATTTTCCAACTTCGAGCACTTTTTCTACTGGTTCTTTTAGCGTGCCATAACGATGACAATGGAATACTTCAGCATGCTCAAGAAATGCACCAGTTTGCACCATTTCTTCAAAACGAGCTGGAGTAATAAAGTAGTAATCCACCCCATCGGTTTCTCGATCACTTATTGGACGAGTTGTTGCAGAAACGCTAAAAATTGCGTCAAGTTCTTCTTTAACTTTATGGACGATCGTCGTCTTTCCAACTCCTGATGGGCCAGAAATAACGATCAAAGCACCTCGTGTACTCGTTGTGGGCATTTGGAGAGTGTATCGCAGTTTGCCATTGGATGACCCTTCTATGAGGGTGCATCGAACACTCCTGCTCTGGTACAATGGCGGAATGTCTCTGCCAAGAGTAGCTATTGTTGGAAGGCCAAATGTTGGCAAATCCAGCCTTATGAACCGCCTTGCCCGCAAGCGTATTTCTATCGTTGATCCAACGCCAGGTGTCACTCGCGATCGAGTGAGTGTGGTACTTGAGATTGACCCTCCTAAGAAGACGCCCAAGGATACACCTGCCCGTTTCGCTGAAATTCACGACACTGGTGGCTGGGGTGTATATGTAGTCGAGGGCCAACACATCGACGATGCAGGATGCGACCTTCGCGAACTCACTGAAGATATCGAAGCACAAATTCGCGAGGCAATGGATCGTTCAGAACTTATTCTGTTTGTGGTTGATGCACAATCAGGCATTACACCACTTGATGAAACTGTTGCAAAATTGCTGCGTCGATCTGGGGCTGCGTCCAAAACGATCGTTGTTGCAAATAAAGTGGACTCGCGAAGCTGGGAATCACATGGACACGAAGCAGCCGCGCTTGGTTTAGGAGAAGTGCTTTGTGTTTCATCAACAAGTGGACATGGAATCATTTCACTTTCGAACACGCTTTGGGAACGACTTGGAGAGGTTGGCGAAACTCCCCAACAACAAGACGAAATGCGTCTGTCAATTGTTGGAAAACGAAATGCAGGCAAATCTTCATTTATAAATGCGCTCGCTGGCGAGAATCGAGTGATTGTCTCTGAAATCGCTGGAACGACTCGAGATGCTGTCGATGTGCAATTCGAAATAGATGGAAAAATTTTGACAGCGATCGATACGGCTGGTGTTCGAAAACAAAAAAGTTTTTCTGATGATATTGAATATTACGCATACAGACGAATGTTAAATTCAATCCGTCGATCAGATGTAGCAATGTTGTTGGTTGATGCGACACAGCGAATTTCCCAAGTTGATAAAAAACTTTCAACAGAACTTCAAAGACAATTCAAGCCAACAGTTATTGTTGTAAACAAGTGGGACCTTGTGGATGAAGGTGTTACCCCTGAGGATTATTTGGAATACCTCACCAAAGAATTACGTGGGCTTGATTATGCACCGATTGTATTTATCAGCGCCCACGAAGGAGAGGGTGTTGAAGACACTGTCGCCATGGCATTTAACCTGAAGGCGCAGTCCATACATCGAGAATCGACTGGCAAGCTAAACGCTGTCATGCGGACCATTTTGAAAGACCGTGGTCCTTCGTCACGCTTGGGATCAGTTGCCAAACTTTTGTATGTATCGCAAATCGCAGTCTCTCCACCAACTATTGCCATAGTAGTAAACGAACCAGACATGTTTGAAGGGCAATATGAACGATATTTGATGAACCGTCTTCGCGAGGAATTGCCCTTTAGCGAAGTGCCAATTCGGCTTCTCTTTACAAAACGGCAACGAAAAACGCTTGAAGAACTCAAACAAGATGGCCGAACCGCTACAATAGAATCGCTTACGCGTACAAACCCATCAGTTGGTCAGGCGATTGATGGAGATGAAACCCTCCCTGACGACAGTTTTAAAGATTGATCACGAACTCATTTGACGTAGTTTCGTGAATTTGTAACGCGGTACCAATACACATGTCTATTTTTCCATTGCCGATTTTTGAAGCAGATGAAGATCCATCTAAACGTGATGGCTTGACTCTTGAAGAGCAACTCGAGGCACTCGAAGCACCAGAAACGATGGTGGTTCGATTTGGTTCAATGCGTGAGGTCGGCGAGTACAAACCAGCAAGTGATATTCGCGCTGGTTGTGGTTCAAAACTAGTTGCTCGCACACACCGAGGAACAGAGTTGGTAGATCTCCTCACAACAACTTGCTCGAATGCAGGATGTGGAAAATCAGTTTCTAGAGAAGAGATGTTGGGTTATATTGAAAATTCTGGTGGAAACAAATTCCCATTTCATACAAACGGGCGTGTTCTGCGTATCGCAACTTCTGAAGACCTGTCAAGAATGGATACGTTGAAGGCCAAAGAAAATGAATATTTCAAAACCGTCAATCAAATGATTGAAGAGCATCGACTTGCTATGAAAATGGTAGAAGTTGAACCGATACTTGGTGAGGAGTTGCTCACCTTCTACTATCAGTCTGAAGACCGCGTAGATTTTCGTAGTCTTGTGCAAGATCTTGCAAAAAAATATTCGACTCGCATAGAAATGCGTCAAGTTGGCTCCCGTGATGAAGCTAGATTGGTTGCGGATTATGAAAAATGTGGGCAACACTGTTGTTGCAAAAGTTTTTTGAAAGTTCTGACCCCAGTTTCAATGCGTTCTGCAAAGCAGCAAAAACAAACATTGGACCCAAAGAAAATTTCTGGGCGGTGTGGCAGATTGATGTGCTGCTTGCGGTATGAAGATCAAACATATCGGGAGTTAAAGAAGAAACTTCCTCATAGAAAAACTCGAGTAGGTACTGCAGAAGGTCCAGGCATTGTTCTTGACGGAAAAATTATTACCCAGTTGGTGCTCGTTCTCCTTGAACACGACAACAGGCAAATCGCAGTTCCCCTCGAAGAACTTAGCGATCCAGAGACTTGTCCCCGTCCTTGGGAGGAAATTGAGAAACCCGTTTACGAGAAAACAGAAAAACCGCAAAAAAATAGAAAGCAACGCAGTCGCCGCCGCGGCAAAGGTGAAGCAAAAAAGGATGGTGTGAAGAAATCGAGTTCTCAAACACAAGAAAAATCAGAAGGTTCTGCACCAAAAAAGAAAAAACGACGTCGACGCCGTCGAAAGAAAGGCAGTAACTCCGGAACCCCCGGAACCCCCGGAACCCCCGAAGCCCCAGGACCCACCAAAAACTCTGGGAACTCCGGAAACACGAAGAATAGTTCCGGTGAAGGTTCAGGGTAAACTGCACACGGCATGCAAATGAAAGACATTAAAGAAAAAAATACTGGCTTGTTACAACCAAACAACGCAAGCGATGTGCCGCATCTAGACACAACGCAGAAAAAAGAAGAAACTGGCGCTATAAAAACCACACAATCGTTAGTTGTGGCGTTTGTTTTGGCAATGGTGTTTCGAGGATTTGTCGTTGAGGGTTTTGTAATTCCAACAGGATCAATGGCTCCAACCCTGCTTGGACAACACTTGCTAAAACATAGCGATCAGACGGGAAAGTATTTTCCCGTTGGCTTTGATATCAAACGCAATATTGGGCCAGAACGTTTTGTCGATCCACTGTTGGGGAGAACGATGCCGCTGCCAACTACAGAGGCAAAAAAAATTATTCCTCGTAGTGGCGATCGAGTGTTGGTATTAAAAATGTTGTACCCCTTCTTTGAACCTGAGCGGTTCGATGTTGTTGTCTTCAAAAATCCTACAGACACACAAGGGCTTGCAGCGAATTACATTAAACGGCTGATCGGTTTGCCAAACGAAACGATATGGATTGCCGATGGAGAAATTTTTGCAAAAAAAGGTGACGGCCAGTTTGCCATACAGCGAAAACCAGAACACGTACAAAAATCAATTTGGAGTTCTGTTTCAAATAGTGACGCCATCCCCACAGATAAACTTGCGTTACCTCACCCTTGGCAGGGGCCGCCATGGCGTGCATTGCCAGAAAAAGACTGGAACATTGATGGACGAACGTGGAAGTGTGGTGGGGGAGAAGCAAGGCTATTGTGGGATAATCAGAAGATGCCAATTGATGATTGGCTCTCATATAACTTGCTGTTACCTCGGAGAGGTCAAGAACCAATGTCAGACATTCGCGTAGGTGCAACTATCATTCCACAGGGAGACGCATTGGTTGTAGGCCTTGAACTTCATGCAGTTGGGCATATTTTTGAGTGGAGCATTGCTGGGTCAAAAGGAACTTTGGCAAAACAACTTGATGGCGATCCATCTTCGCTCACAACATTGGAATTTGACATTGATCCTTTTCGTGTAGGCAAGCCAACACGCGTAGAGTTTTGGCATGTGGATCAAATGTTGGCCATGTATATTGATAATCAACGAGTAGGAGAAATGCTTTACGACTACGGTCCGGAAGAACGTCTACGGTTGGTAACAAAGAGTGATAAGTCGGTGCCGATTGAAGAGATTGCTGGTCGTGGCGGCGCGGCACCGAAATTATCGTGGCATTTTAAAAATGCTCCCTTTACGATGAGTAGGGTGTCAGTTGACCATGATTTATATTATCGAAGCGGAGTGATTCCACTTAGCAAAACAAAGAATCCAACAACGCCCGGAAATGAAAAACTTGTAGAGGTTGGTTCTCCAGCTTTTGGGACGCACCCAGATAAACTCGCAGTTTTGGGACCTAATCAATTCATGATGGCCGGTGATAACAGTACATATTCCTCGGATGGCCGGCTTTGGGGAAATCCTGATGAATTTGTTGCTGCGCAAATCGATACGGCGCCATTTTTAGTGAACCGAGATTTGCTGATAGGCAAGGCATGGTGTGTGTATTGGCCATCAGCGTTCCGGTTAGGAAACTTTCCGATCATTCCAGATTTTGGATCAGTTCGCTTTATTCGGTAGATCTACATATGCAGCGGATGAATCCCAATAAACCACATAATCCTACCTGTTAATACGCCCAAGGCTTCAGATAGACCATACGGGTGCCGATTGCAATCACTATGGGATTTCAATATAGATGTTCTCTTAGATCTACCAAACCACCGGTAGCGATTCATTTTGGCAATGATGATGTCGTTCGTTTAATGCAAATAAGCGGTGAACACGATTTTGCTCTTGATGCCTCATTTGAAGTTTTATCTACAGATGATGTCGGATTAAAGGAGGCAACAGCGTGTTTTAACTCTCGCGCTGCAGTTGTCTCAGTTCCTTCTTCAGAAATACTCCTTAGGCACATTCGAGTTGATTACGATGCAAACGAAGATGAGGTGGTGCAAAAACTTTGTGGACAAAATGAAGCATGGAGCAGTGCTTCAATCAGGCAGCTTCCCATTTTTACAAGTATTCGAGGTGGGCCAAATGCAAAATTGCAACAAGAACTGCTTTGCGTAGGTGTTTCTCATGGAATTATTGACAGATGCGTATCCACTGTTGAACGTGCAGGAATGGATGTGCGTAGAGTTACAGTTCCAGTACACGCAACGTTACGTGCATTCGACAAACTATACCGTCGCGATGGAGATGAAACAATAACGTCAATGGTTGTCGATTTGGACAAAAAACAAACCATTGCAATGATTGCACACGGCATGAATCTTGTTGTTGCTAGCTCTTTGCAATTCAAGCCAACATCGGTCACTAAACAACAGTGGTCTTCAACACCAGCGCTGATTCTGGCAGGTGATAACGGCAGTAATTTTGAACGACGAGAAAATATTTTGCCACGTGGTTTGGTCGAACCGTGCCAAACCGGTGCAAATTGCAACGATAACGCATTTGTTGAAGAACTTCGTGGTTGTATTCGTCATCACAGTACATTGTTTCCTGAGCGAGCAATTGATCGCTTAGTTTTTTGCGGTAGCGGAGCACTACAAACAGAATTGTGTTCTTCGGTCGCCAACGCGCTGGGGTTGGAAGGTTATATAGCAGACCCATCTGCATGGATCAGAGGCGCAGAGGAACTAGCGAGTGGACCAACTTGGACAACAGTTGCAGGACTGTGTTTTGCCCACGCAGGAGATTCACAATGAACCACCCATTTGATGACTTTTTAACGCAACGGTGGCACGATCAAAAGCGGGACCGAAGATTGTTCCGCTACGGTTTATTGCTCATTGGGCTAGTAGTAATTATGACTTTTTCTGCATTTGCAACAACAATGACACATTGGCGAAGTGTTTTTCAAAATCAACAAGCAGTTTCTGCTAAATGGGATGATGCACAACAGAGAGTGCAGGGGTTTTTAAAATCTGAGCAAAAGTTAAGAAAAAAATTAGAGGAAGCTAAAGCAATCAGTGCATTGCTTGATGTTGTTCCAAAATCTCTGTTGCTCTCAGAATTGACATCCGTTCTACCAGAGGATGCATTTATAAACTCAATTCATGTAGATACTAGAACTCGCACAGATGAAGAAGGCGTTTCTGTATCGTTCGACAGAGTGCAAATAGCCGGAGAAGCAACTGATGACCCAACAGTTTCAATGTTCGTTGAGCGCTTAATGAAATCGTCATGTTTTGAAAACGTATCCCTGCAATACTCCCAACAAAAACAAGGTGGGGCTGCTAGGGGTTTTGCAATTACGATGGAAGTACACACTGAGGTTGTGGGAACATTGGCAGGAATTCAGCAGTGAACGTACCAATAAGATATTTTGCACTCGTCCTTGTTTTGGTAGCTATCCCTGTTTTATCGTGGTTGACGGTATATCGACCAGCCAACATTGCTGTTGAAAATGTTGCGAACGAAATTAAAACAAGAACAAAACAACTTAGCCAATTTTCGGAAGTAAACGCCCAGTATCATCAATTAGAAGATGCTATTGATTACTTGGACGAAGCTTCAGAAGTGGCGACTTCTAGAATTCCAATCCAACATCAAGCAGAACAGTGGCTTGGCGAGGCTTCAATTGCTGCAGAGCAATCGGGGCTATCTGTTCGAAGTGTGACGATTACCGGTAATCGTTCGGGTAGCGAGCTAGGAATCCTACCCGTGAACATGGAGGTGTCTGGTTCGTTTGCGGGTGTGTATGAACTTATACAACGATTTGAACGGATGGAACGCATGATTCCTATAAACAAATTAAATATCCGACGGGCAACTGAAACAACAGTTGAAGCGACATTAGTTCTTCACTTGTTGTACGACGAGGAGGGTGGCTCAAGATGACTTTTATAAAACGAATGACCGAACTCTATGGTGCAGCGCCTATGTTCATCATTATTTCTACACTGTTTGCCATCTCCGAACTAACTGTAATGTGGGTCGTTGTGCCAGCTTCAGGAGGCATGCTAAAGACACAACAGGATATGCTTATGGATTCTTTATTAGATGAAGATGGTGAAGTAAAAATATCCAAAGATGTTTCTGCTGCCATAGTTGAAACACGCATGGTTTCAAACAGGTTGAATAATGATCCAGCAAGCTGGCAACATCCACTTGTTGTCAAAAATCCATATCAAAAACAAATTGTAGAACAGGCAGAAGTAATTACTGCAGAAAAACCTTCTCAAACGAAAATTTTACATCGACGTTGGGTAGAAATTGCAGATCGAGCGATTCTCGAACTTGAACTTACTTCAGTTATGAAGGGAAATAGTTCATTGGCAAATATTAGCGGTAGCATTTATCAACAAGGTGACACGTTGCTTTTACCTAACGCTGTTGGCGCATTTGTTATTGAGGAAGTGAGAAGTGGCTCGGTTCTTCTGCGCTTAGTGATTGATGATGAAAAAATGTTAACTGAATTCGGTGAGATAACGCGGATACTTTTCATTGCCGGAAGCACAAATACAAACAACACATACGTGGATGCTGGAAAACAACAATGAAGCAATTAAACACCTTGAAACAACCCGCAACTTCTTACGCGGACAAACTTTTGGATTCACTGCGTTCACAAGGTGTTCTTGATACAGAACAACAAGAAGTTGCTGAGCGATTACAAAAGAAAAATCAGGGGCAACCTATTGCACAAACACTCATTGACATAGGTATTTCAGAGGAAAGTGTACAAAAAGCCGTTGCCGACTTATTTGGAATGCTTTTCATTCATATAACTAGTGATACTATTGATTTTGAATTTGTTAAAACCGTAGGGAGTGGGTGGTGCAGGGAACATGGAATAGTTCCCGTGTGCATCGACGGGAAACGATATTTAGCAGCGCAATCTCCGGATGCAGTATTTTTGGCTGAGGATATTTGTAGTGAACAATGTGCAAATATGGGTCATGCGATAGCACTCCGCCGAGACTTGGAAAACGCAGTTGACTTATTTGATTCCCAAACACAAAAAATTCAACCTGAAGTACAAGAAGAAGAGTGTGGTGAGGGGAGTGAACTATCATTAGATCTCGAAAGCGCTTCTTCAGAAGCGGATTCGTCTCCCGTGGTTAGTTTTGTAAGCAACATGATTGCAACTGCTTTACGAGAAAATGCTTCGGATATTCACTTCGAACCATCTGATGGAAGATCTCAAGTGAGGTATAGAATTGATGGTGTGTTGCATGATTTAGATGACGCACCGAAACGGTTGCACGCTGCTGTTGTGAGTCGCATAAAAATTCTTGCCAATTTAGATATTGCAGAACGCCGGTTGCCGCAAGATGGCCGAATTCGTGCGATGATTCTTGGAAGATCGTTGGATTTACGTGTTTCAACAGTGCCAACACCCAAGGGTGAGAAAATTGTGATGCGCTTGCTTGACGATCGAAACATTCGTGTTGGCCTAGATGAATTAGGGTTTCGAAAAGAAGTGCTCCATGCTTGGCAAAAAGAAATAGTGGCGCCAAATGGAATTATTCTTGTGACTGGTCCAACCGGTTGTGGTAAAACAACAACGCTCTATTCATCTTTGCAATCGATGGACCGAAAACGGTTGAATATATCCACGTTCGAAGACCCTGTTGAGTATGAATTGGATGGAATTACACAGATACAAGTGCATGACAAGATTGACATGACTTTTTCGAGAGCGCTTCGTGCATTATTAAGACAAGATCCCGATGTGGTTTTGCTAGGTGAGATCCGAGACAAAGAAACCGCCGGTGTTGCTATACAAGCAGCAATGACGGGGCATCTGGTGTTATCCACGCTGCACACAAACGACGCGCCTTCCTCGATGACAAGGTTAATCAATATTGGAGTAGAACCATTTTTAGTTGCATCTGCCGTAAACGCAGTTCTTGCACAACGTTTGGCTAGAAAAGTTTGCAAACATTGCGTCGAGTTCAAAGCGCCAACTTCAGAAGAAATAGAACTTCTTAATGGATTCACACCAGAAAAAATTCCGCATGCAATTGGGTGCAGTAAATGTCGTGATAGTGGATATAACGGGCGACTTGGAGTATACGAATTACTGTTGATGAACGATGAACTTCGTGACTTGATCGCATCGAATCCAACAATTACCACCTTCCGCAACAAGTGTCTTGAAACGGGCATGCAAAACCTCCGCATAGACGGCTTCGCCAAAATAGCTGAAGGATTAACAACCCTCGAAGAAGTTTTGCGACTCACGTAAATAAAAAACCCCACGAATCGATTTCACAATTGATATTGTTACTCCAAGGTGCCATTCATCCACACGGTAGTTTTGCAAAAAATTACCTCGTAGGTAGTTTCTCAAACAAACGGCGTGATAACCAAGATGCACCAACATACGGCGGCAACGCCGGTTTTTCCTAGTACGCCTAGGATGCGTCCAAAGGTCGCGCCGGAAGCTGATTTCGCAATACCCCCAGCAGTCGCATTGTCATTGTTTGTAATTTCGCCAACGACAGCACCACTGAAAGTTCCAATGATTGCACCGATGAGGGTTCCGATTACAGGAATTGGAATAAAAGGTGTTAGAACAATGCCTCCAACAATGCCACCAATGATTGCACCAATCATCCCTCGGCGTGACCCACCCCCAACTTTTACACCAAGGGCGCTAGCGCCTATCTCCATTATTTCACCAACAATTGCTAAACCAACACAAATTCCAAGTGTTGTCCAGCCCCAGGTTTCGCCGTCACCCCAATAGGTATCGAGTAACTCGATGCCTATTGCTATGGCGATCATAATCCAAGTTCCTGCTAGTCCAAGCAATGCGAGCAGTACACAGACCGAAGCTAGAAGGGCAAAAAGCGCGATAACAACAATAGTAATCCAGTCCATATGGTTCCTTACTTGATGATTGGGAATAATTCTGCAAGTATTACATAAAGATGGTACTCGCAACGATTCTATCTTGTGTATTGAACGCAACAATATATGCACCAGAAAATGCTGCTGATGCGTGGAATGATTTGTTTGTACAAATTGAAGGTGTCGAAATTCCGCAGACTACGCAAAGTGAATGGACAGGAATTGAGAAAGAACAATACAAGTTGCTCTTGCCATTAATCAAGCAGATTAACGAAATAGCAAAAATGCCAACTTGTGATTGGGGTTTAGATTATTCCCAAGGTTTAGAAATGTATTTGCCGCATCTTGGTGATATTCGACAAGCGGCGCAACTTATGGCTTTTTCCATTCAAGCAGATGCAGAAATAGGCAATTATGCATCTGCCTTACAAGGGATGGAATCACTTATAGGCATTTCACAGCAAGCAACAGATGGGCGAACAATCATTACATCTCTTGTAAGTTATTCAATTTTTGCAATGGACAAAAAAACTACTTTTGTTATTGATTCTTCAGAAGATGTAGATCAACTTGATTCGCTTCAGAGCGTTATATCTTTACTAAATCAATTTGATCCATTTGGTATTAGGTCAAGTGTTGCGGGCGAACAACAGATAGTTTCTGATTGGCTGCTAGAAACAGACTTGTCGGAAGTCGATTTAGAAGGGAACTTCGACAGCGACGATTTGGAAGCAGTCCGTGATGATGAGAACTTGGATATTCAAATGCAGGTGTCTTCATACAATGAAGCGATGGACCAGATGGTAGAAGTTTTTGCCATGCCAGATGAAAAAGAAGCATTAGAAAAACTCTCTGAATTGCAAGAGGCAGTGGAGTTGGGTGAATATGGATTCCTGACCAAACTACTTTTTGTAGAGGGGAATAACTTGTTAAAGACAGCATTTGAAGCAAGCAAGGATGTGCGCGAAATGCAAGCCTTGTTGCAACAACGCATCGAGACGCTTCGTGCTCCACGTGCATCGGCGTACTTCTTAGAGGCAGTGAATGTGTATTGTGCGATTGACACGAAAGAGCGAATTGAAGCAACTGAAAAAGGGGAGTTTGAATTAATTTCTCCATCTCTTGTTTTACTCGCAACAGCGGCAGAGATGCAACCCACAGAAATCACACTTTCTAACGACCCCGCAACCCCAGCTTGGTTAGCACCTTTGTACGCAATGACAATCGACGGGCTCGAGAGGGGAACCACGAACGATTTTGTTACAGCACTTCGTGTTGCAGGACACATAAGTCAGCAGAAGAGGCTATCAGCTTCGGTAGCCGCATCTATGATTGTTCAATCAGTGATTGAATTAGACCCAGTGTTCTCCGAAGAAGATACGCCAAGGGTTCTTGAAGCAATTCGGCGAATCCCATCAAGTGATGCTTTTTTAATTCTTGCTACAACCGAAGACGAAAAAATACGTTTTGGTGAATGGGCTCAGGTTAGTGAAGAATGGATTCCAACACCAATGGCTCTCCTTGCAGCATCGCTTACGATTGCAAAGGAAAATCAAATGGATGCAGCCTGTGAAGACTGTTGGAAAAGACTCGTTAGTGCACTCGGTGTTCCGGACGACGATACTGTCGTTCTTGCAGCGGTGACCCAATTGATGCCAGAAATACTTTTACACACAGAGTTCGAACATGAACAGTCGTTTGTACACAAACTTCGTCGTGCTAAAAACCAGCTACCAACATTGCGAAGGATTTTGACTACGCCTCCCATAAGGAGGTGATCACTTGTCGCAGAGCGTTTCCTAAATTTTTCAGTGCAAGATCAAGGTTCCACTGTTGCGAGCTCCGATCGCCAGTTGTGTTGGAAATAGCACGTATTTCAATCGCTTTTGCTCCAAGCCTGTTTGCGGTGTGAACAACCGCTGCCCCTTCCATCGCTTCACAAATACAACCGGTTCGGTTCCTGATAAGCGAAGCTTGCTTATTTGTTCCACTGCATGTCGCCACTGTTGCAATTCCGCCCACAGTACCAATGGACTGTAAACGCTCTAACACAGAAGCATCGACAGGGACTTCGTTTTGTATAAAGTTACCTAGGACAAACCCCACGGTATCAATTGTTTGAAAACCATCAGGAGTAATGAGGCCCTCCTCTGCATACACACACTTGTTTGCTATGACTACATCTCCAATCTGCAAACCACTTTCTGGCAGTGCGCCCGCAACACCAGCGTTGATAATCCAGTCAAATGGTCCATCGGTGAGAATTGAAGCTGTTGTTGTAATTGCTGCGTTGGTTCGTCCAATACCGCCTGCAATGACGATTGCACCCCTTGGTTTTCCGATAGCATCTGCTTCGGCTTGCACTGCAGTTACGATAAGAAGACGGTGAGACATTTATGATTTTAAATGTTCAATGAGTTCTGCTCGTAGTAGCGTCACTTGATCTTTTGTTTCAAGATTTTTAACAACGTATTCACCGCGGGAAAGTTCTTCGCCAAGAATAATTGCATATTTTGCTTTAGATTTCGCAGCTTCAGTGAGCAGTTTTCCGACATTCTTTGTTGCCTTGTAACTTCTCCGAGCGTGTAAGTTCGAGTTTAGGAGAAGCGAAACTGTTTCTGCGATTGCAGCATCTCCCTCTTCTCCTGCGCTGATGACAAACACATCTGGCGAAGGCAGCAGGTCATTGCCATCACCAAGTAAACCTTTGTCACGCAACACCAAGGAAAGAACAACATCTCCCATTCCAAAACCCACTGCTGGAATAGAAGGGCCGCCAAACATTTCTACGAGTCCGTCATACCGTCCCCCGCCAGCAATTGCGCGTTCGTTCCCACCAGATTCGTGAATTTCAAAAACAACACCGGTGTAATAGGCGAGCCCTCGAACAATACTAAAGTCAAATTTGCACCATTGTGCAATTCCCCAAGCAGACAATTCGGCTTGAAGTGTTTCCAAGTCTTGGTGGGAAGTATTTGTTTCACTATCGAACGAGGAAAAAACAACTGGGTCTATATTTGCTTCTTTTGCTTTTTCGACAAAAATATCGCGTGACAATTTTTCACGCTTGTCTAGCAAACCAAGAGCTGTCTGCAACTGGTCTTCTTTAAGTCCGCCATCGAGTAGCATTTTTGCAACCACATCACGGTGACTTATTCGTACAACAACATCATCCGGAGTTAGACCAAGACTAGCGAGCGCTCGAATTGCGGTTGCTATTACTTCAGCATCTGCAGAGGGTGAGTCGATGCCAAGCATATCCACATTCCATTGTTTGAACTCTCGCAATCTTCCTCGCTGAGGTCGTTCTGCACGGAAGTGGTTTGGAATACCAAACCATTTCGTTGGAATAGAAAGAGATCTTCCTTTTGCCGCAGCCATCCGCGCAAGCGTTGGCGTGAATTCAGGTCGAAGTGCGTAATCGGTATCTCCACCCGATCGACGAAAACTAAAAAGTTCGTTTACGATGCCTTCTCCACTTTTTACAGTGTAAAGGTCAAGGTGCTCAAACATTGGGCCTTCGATTTCATCGAAACCAGCGTTGATAGAAGCAGTGCGCCAAGCTTTTTCAATATGTTGAAGTGCTGCAAGGTCTGCAGGGAAAAAATCTCGAGTGCCTTTTGGTGATTGCCATGCCATCAGTATTTACCACTCGGGCCCGCCGCTATACCTGCCATAAACATCAGCCATTGCTTGGACCATTTCTCCTAGGGTGCAACGGGCTAGTGAAGCATCAACAAGGGGTTGCATGACATTCTCGTCGTTGCGCGCGGCTTCACGGATTGTATCTAGTGCTTGTAGAGCAAGATCGTTGTCACGAGTTTTCAAAACAGAGTCAAGCCTCTCGCATTGTTGAGTTTCAACTTCATGTGGAATTTGTAACAACTCAACTTGCGTGTCTTCATTTCCATCTGGGTATGCGTTGACACCTACGATGATTCGATCGCCGGCTTCCATTTCTTGACCAAAGCGATAGGACGCTTCGGCGATGGAACGCCTGAAATAACCTTTGTGAATACCATGCACAACACCACCCATACCGTCAACTTCGTCGATGATTTGGTTTGCATCCTGCTCCATTTGATCGGTGAGTGATTCAACAAAATAACTGCCAGCGAGTGGATCAACTGTTCGGTGTACACCAGTTTCATGCGCGAGTATCTGTTGTGTTCGGAGCGCAACTCGGACAGCCGTTTCTGTTGGAAGTCCGAGAGTTTCGTCCATAGAATCGGTGTGCAAAGATTGACATCCACCTAGAACACCAGCCATTGCTTGGTATGCAACTCGAACAATATTATTGAGGGGTTGTTGTTCAGTAAGCGAACAGCCTGCGGTTTGAACGTGCGTTCGCATCAAAAGTGATCGGTCATTCTTTGCGCCGTAACGTTCTTTCATTGCGTGCGCCCAAATTCTTCTTGCAGCCCGTAATTTGCAAATTTCTTCGAAAAATTCGTTGTGACTATTAAAGAAAAATGAAAGCCTTGGAGCAAAGGTGTCAACATCAAGACCACGTTTGATACATGCTTCAACGTATTCCATCCCATCACGAAGTGTAAAGGCAAGTTCTTGTGTTGCGGTTGAGCCAGCTTCTCGAATGTGATAACCACTGATCGAAACACTGTTCCACCGTTTGGTGTTATTTGTTGCAAATTCAATTGTGTCAACGACGAGTTTTACAGACGCTTCTGGTGGATATATAAACTCGTTTTGGCTGTGAAACTCTTTGAGAATATCGTTTTGCAATGTTCCGCCTAGTGAGTTCCAGTCGATCTCTCGTTCCTGCGCCATGGCAAGGTACATTGCCCAAATGACACATGCTGGTCCGTTGATTGTTTGGCTGACGGTGACTTCGCCGATTGGAATATCAGCGTAGAGTCTGTGCATATCTTCAATTGTGTCGATTGCAACACCACACCTGCCAACTTCACCGATTGAAAGCGGGTCATTTGAATCACGACCCATTAACGTGGGCAAGTCAAATGCGGTGGAAAGACCAGTATTGGCCTTGGTGCCTTTTGCATTTTTAAGGAGGTATTTGAACCTAGCATTTGTATCGTCTGCGGACCCAAAACCAGCAAATTGCCGCATCGTCCAAAGCCGAGAGCGGTACATCGTTTCGTGCACTCCTCGTGTGTATGGAAATACGCCAGGGTGACCAATAGTTGGATCAGTCTGACCACCCAGTGGCTCGTAGAGAGGATCGATGACGTATCCAGAGAGAGATACAGCGTCTGGATTGGTTACTTTTTCCTTATTTGCGGTGGCCATGTCCTACATTGTACGCTCATTTGAGCGACGATCGTAGTGAGCCAATAAACTGACCGCGGGTCAGTTTTTATTCGTAGCCATCGACTGGATCATAGACATCGATTTCACCACCCTCAGGAGACCACCAATCGGGTTGATCTTCCACGGTATCGACACGCATTGCTTGGTCTTCGCTTTGAGGTGCATATTCACTTGATGGGCGAATTACAATATCTAGACGGCGTGACCAACGATTTGGGACAGTCATGGCATTATTGAGAGCGCCCCAGCCAGTTCCGACATCAAATATTTCCCATCGCATTAAATCGGGTGTTTCAACTGCATTATTACCACCATCAGGTTCAAAATCGATCACGAGTTGTTTGCCAACAGGTATTTCTATCACAAAGACTTTTTCTCCGCTTCGAGTATCAATCAATGTGATCGTTTTTGGAAATTCTTCCGTTGATTCCCACGTTGCAGCACTGTCAGGGGAGTTCAAAAACGCGTTTCCGCCAGGAGAATACATTTTGCACCCTGAAATAGCTATAACGGATAGAACTAGTGTTGAAGCAATAATAGATAGATTTCGCATGCGTCTATGGTACATCGGCAAATGCAGTTGGGGGGGTACAATACACAACATGGAAACGCGAATTGGACATGGCTACGATCTGCATCGCCTTGAAACCGCAACGGATAGCGATGCCGCGATCATGGTGGGGGGCGTGGTGGTGAAATGCGGTCTCCACATTGTTGCCCACAGCGATGGAGATGCCGTGATGCATGCTGTTACAGATGCCCTGCTTTCGGCAATAGGCGAACCAGATATTGGTGAAATTTTTCCTGACACTTCACCAGAAAACAAAAACCGTGACTCGGGCGAATTTTTGTTTGAAGCAATGGACCGAGTAAATTCAGGCGGCTGGGCGATAAGCAACGTAGACATTACAGTCGTGTGTGATCAGCCAAAAATTGGTTCTTTGCGCGAACAAATTTGCGAGAATCTGCGTAGGTATATTGTTGCCCCTGTAAACATAAAGGGAAAAACGCACGAAGGAACTGACAGATGTGGGGCAATTGAAGTTCATGTCGTTGCGTTATTACAGAGAGGAAATAAACATGAGTAAAGAACTTTGGCAAAACGCTGCTGCATTTGCAGCCGAGAAACACAAATATCAAACAAGAAACGATGGGAGACCATACGTTTCACATTGTTTTCGAGTAGCAATGACAGCGAGTATTGTTTTTGGTTTTGACGACCCAGAAATAATTGCTGGCGCTCTATTGCACGACACAATTGAAGATTGCGATGTTGATTACGATGAAATCTTAGAAGAGTTTGGGCGAAACGTTGCAAATTATGTTGCAGCGATGACCAAGGACATGCGACTTGAAGAAGAAATTCGAGAAGTTGCCTACGACAAGCAACTCGCTGATGGTCCTTGGCAAGGCAGGCTCATTAAACTTGCAGATGTCTTTGATAACTTGACCGATACGCTACCAAACAAACGAAAAACATTTATGGTGAAAGCGGATCGAATTTTACTACTTACCGAAAATGACGAGCAACTACAAGAAGCACGTCAGCACCTTCGAGGTCTCATGTGTGAGATGGCCACATGTTGATTACATTCCTTCTAAGTCTGGTTATTACTGCAATTTCTTCGTGCCCCAAAGGTACTGAAATAACAGTAGATGATGTACTCGACAAGATTGAATCAGTGCAAATATCATCACTTACTGCGAGTGTGTATTACACGAGAACTGATCCAATTCTCGATCGCAGGGAAATACGCACAGGTCATTTGCTCTTTCGAAAGAGCGAAGGGAAGCGCGAAGCTGCGATTTTGTTCGACACACTCATTATTGGACGCCGCAGAGAAACAAAACAAAAGCATTACATCTTTTCCGGCCGTTGGATGGCAGAAGTTGATCATGATAAAAAACAATTCATCAAACGCGAATTGGTTGGACCAGATCAAGAAGATGTTGACCCATTTGAATTGGGAAGCGGTCCAATACCGCTACCGATTGGGCAATCAAAAAAATCAGTGTTGGACAAGTTTGATGTGACGTTTATTGAAAAACCAACAGAGGGTCCACTAGAGAAACTTGATTCAAGTGTGGTTGGTTTGCACCTTGTTCCAAAAGCAAAAGAAGAATGGGAATATATCAATTTATTTTATGACCACGAATCTTGGTTACCCCTTGGGGTTGAAACAGTAGAGTTAGATGGAACAATAAGAGTGAGCCGTCTTTCTGACATGCAAATAGATGCACTGAACAACGAGGACTCGGCATTACTTAGTATTGAAACACCCAACCCGAAAGAGTGGTCAATTGATATTCAAAAATTACAGCGATCTACGCCGTAATTACTTCGCGATGTTCTGTGACAATTTCTGGTTTGCTTAATTGATCACGAGCAGCATCGACCACAAAAGCGTGCACACCGAATGTCATTGCAACGGCATCGAGTGACCCATTGATGAGAAAATCAACGCCAAGTTCGTGCGACGTTGCTTGATGAATGAGGTCTTGTGTTTCAGTAGAATTTGGCTTATTTGTCATAGGAATCTCCTAAGGAATTGGCTACTATCTCTATTCGTCGGCTCATGTCAAGTACAATATGGAGCGACGGTTGTTTTTGGCCTAAAAATGGAGATAAAAATGTCAATTCCTTCTGAAATCAAAGTTTGCGAGTGTTGGGCACGAGATGGACTCCAGTCAATTCCAAAGGTGATTCCGACCGCTGAAAAGGTTGAGATGATCAACCGCATTATCGCATCTGGCGTTAAAAAATTGGAAGTCACAAGTTTTTCTCACCCTGGGTTGCTTCCACAGTTTGCTGATTGTGTAGAAGTTCTTAAACAAATTGATCGCGACGATGATGTTTCCTATGTTGTTCTGATGCCAAATGCAAAAGGGTTTGATAGATTTGAGCAGTGTGTGAAGGATGGGCATGGCGCAGATGAAATTATTTTGATGATTTCATCAAGCGTTGCACACAACACCGTGAACTTCCGAATGGATCACCCAACCGCTATGAAAGCGCACGCTGCAATCATGAAGCGCTCGCACGATCTTGGAGTTAAAGTTATTGGTTGCCCAGGCACAGTATATGGCTGTCCAATCCAAGGCGACGTTCCGATGGAAGACGTCTTGAGCGTCACCCGATTTTATGTTGAAGAAGGCGCACAAACAATTATGCTGGGTGATACAACGGGCGCAGCTAACCCCAAATCTGTACGAGAAAGAATAGGTATCCTGCTCGATGAATTTCCAGATACTGAATTCATTGCACACTTTCACGACACGCGTGGCAACGGCATCGTGAATTCGATAACAGCACTTGAACTTGGCTTGAATTATGTTGACACTTCGCTCGGTGCAATTGGAGGCCAGCCAGCAACGGGCGCGAACAAATATCAGTTTGGCTTTACAGGCAACACGTGCAGTGAAGATTTGGTTTGTTTGCTTGAGGAGATGGATGTTTCAACAGGCATTGATATTCATGCGATGATTGAAAACGGAAAGCGTGGCGAAGAAATCATCGGCCAACAGTTGCGAGCAAATGTTATTCGCTCTGGACCAGTGAACCACACGGCAAAAGAGTACGCTTAAATTTCACTGGTTTCGAAAAGTAGAAGTGTTGTATGGGGCTTGCACAGGCCAGCAATCTCCCCATCCATCTATGACTAAGAGAATATCTTGTACGTCAACGATGCCATCTTCGTTGATATCTTCTTCAACATATTCGTTGCCCATGCTTCCAATAACGGCAAGTATGTCATTTGTGTTGATATACCCATCAGCGACGACATCTGCTTTGCAACCAGCTTCTCGAATGATTTCCCCAAGCAAAGAAGCAAAAAATGCTGCAGCATTTGCAGAGCCAGGATGAACAACGCTAATGTCGAACATATCACCGCCCGTGTCTTCAATCAAGTTAAAAGCATTTGAGCCAAATTCAAAATGGTCAAATCCATGGTAAAGCAACCAAGGGATACCTTCCGTTCCGTTGAACATGACTTCATCGGTCGCATTAAAAAGTGATGCAGCAGAAATATTCGGAACTTTACTTGCTAAGTCAAAAGCAACTTGTTGTTGATGCCGTATGTATGTTTTTGACAAATCAATGTCGTCATTCAACTTAAACAATGGAGCAATGACGATAAGGTGCTCAACATTTGTTAACCCAACGAGTGCTGATGAAACTTCTGCTTGCGCGATCATGTTCGACATCCGTTCGAACGCAATGTCATATCCCATGGGCTCGGGTGCGAAAAACCAGAAGAAAACGGTTGGTTGATCCCTGTCTAATGTTGTCACGTCGAGCCAGTGCGTGAATTGTTCTTGTGAAAAGTTTTTATCAAGGTACCAAGCCCCCTCGGTGTCGGATCCAAAGCCAATGTAGGACCAACTATTGTCAGAGATGTGGCTGTAGTACAAGCCGGTCTCACGAGAACCTTTTTCGTCTAAATGGTAATAAACACCACCAGCAGGTTCAAAGTATTTGTTTGTTCCATTTAGAGGCGTGGTTTGTGATAGGTTCACCCGTCGTAGCAAGAGGTCATTATTTGCAGGATAATCAAATGCCGATGCATTGATTTGCCGAGGTACTGCCGCACGTGCATTTTTGCCAGGTTGTTCGCCAAGATGCCAGAAAGGCCGTGCGCCATCTTTAAGTTGAATAATTCCTGACTCTTCACCATAATCAGAAATTTTAATTTCCGCTAATTGCATTTCAATATCGGTTGGGCAACGATATAAAAAACGAAAGGCAAGTGTGTCAGAGGGTTCAATAAAAGCTCCATGAACACCAGACCCAAAACCGTCCTCGCCTAACACATTGAAATGAAATTCGAACAATGTGTCTGAGCCCATATCGTTAAATGTTGTGTCTGTATAAATTTCGCGTAGCTCTCGCATTGGTAGCGTGAAGTACGTCGGCGCTGTATGTCTTTCAACTTGGTACCCACTGCTGTCAGACGCAGAAACAACAGCAACTGGCCAGCAATCCACAACAGTTCGAATAATATGTCCGCCACCTATCCCGCCACCGCCAAAGCCCATGATGTTCGGGATAGGCCAAACCCGTAATGCGGCGAGTGGTATGCGTTGAAAGTAAGGTGCAGAATAAGAATCACCCATCGCAATCATGCGAACATCACCCCGCAACCGCTTTGCCATATGTTCCAATCCTGCTGAAGTGGGGTTCTCCAAATCGCCACCAGAAAGTGCAGTGAGTGCACCGAGAAAAAGAGCATGTATCGCCATGGTCCTATTGTGACGTGATTTTGACAAAAAATCAAGAAAATCTCTGAATAATAGTGCTTGCGATCCTTGGGAATGCAGAAAAAGTTGTACTTACCAGTCGCATAGGAAGACTTGTCCAAATCTCCGGCTTGGGACGCCGCAAACATCGAATAACAGATTTAGCCACTTTTTCCGATGGCTGCATGAGCCACGAAGGAGTTTGGAGTTCAAAGTCAGAAGTTTCTTTTCCAGATATCTCTGCACTTGCATGAAAAAATTCAGTTCGCGTTCCAATCGGATGGACGGTACTGACAAAGATCTGTTCTTTCTTTAGTTCCATTCGCATAGATTTTGCCATTGCTTCAATGGCAGATTTACTTGCTGAATACACACCATGGTGAGGAGTAGCAAACTTTGAAAGGCAACTTGCACAAAATAAGATATGCCCTTGCTTTTTTACCACCATTTGTTTTGCTGCGAGCGAGGCAAGTTCAATGGCCGAGAATACATTGAGTTTAAAGAGCTCTTCGCATTGTGTTACGTTGCATTCAATCATCTTCTGGTCGAGTCCATGTCCAGCATTTGCAAAGATAGCGTATACGTCACCAACTTCATCAAGAAGGTGTTGATTGAAACCTTCTTCTGTCACATCTCCTGCAATATAGGAACACGCATCGCCCAATTCTTTACTGAGTGTTTTGAGACGTTTTTCTCTCCGTGCGGTAATTGAGCATTGCATTCCAGCGTCGACGCAAGCACGGGCAGTTGCTTCACCTATTCCGCTACTTGCGCCAGTTATAAGTATTGATTTCCCCTCCAAGGGTATTTTCATGTTTGGAGTACGCCGGTTTTGTAATCGTTTTTAACGACAAACGTTGAGGCAATCGAAAGCGCATCTGTAAGCTCTTGTCTTGTTTGTGCAGGGTCGATCATGCGGTCAACCCAACCTCGAGCCGCGCCGTAGAAAATGCTTTCCTGTTCGTCGTAACTCGCAGTGATTGCAGCAAGAAGTTGCGCACGCTCTGTTTCATCTATTTCTTCGCCGCGCCGCTTTCTAGCTGCGAGGTCAATTTGCAGAAGTGTGCTTGCAGCAGCAGCGCCGCCCATGACAGCGTATTTCGCAGTTGGCCACGCGAGAGTTAGAAAAGGATCAAATGCTCGACCACACATGGCATAATGTCCAGCGCCGTAGGTACTGCCAACAATCAAGCTGATTTTTGGCACAATGGAGTTGCTCATTGCATTTACCATTTTTGCTCCCGAGCGAATAATGCCTGCCTGTTCACTGTCTCGACCAACCATAAACCCAGTGGTGTCGTTGATAAAAATGAGTGGAACACGTTTTTGGTTACAGTCCATGATAAATCGAGCAGCCTTGTCGGCAGCCTCGGTATAAATAACTGCAGGCATATTCATCGAAGTAGATGGACCCGCCTTTCCGCCGGGCATTTTCTTTTCCGTTAAGCAGCGCTGGTTTGCAACGATTCCACAGGACCAACCGCCGATTCGTGCATATCCACAGACCATAGATCTGCCGTAATCAGATTTATATTCATTAAAGCTCTCGTCATCAACAATACAAGAAAGCAATTCAACCATGTTGTATTGCTCGTGCACCGCTGCTCGAAATACTTCTGTGGTTTCCGAGGCCTTACGAACAGGGTCTACACTTTCATAAGGCGGTTGCGAAATAGGCGCAACTGACATATCACTGTGCACAAGTGATCGAACCCGTTCGATACAAGATTCATCGTCGGGTTCTTGAAAATCAATCGTTCCAGAAACTTCTGCATGCATGGATGCTCCGCCCAAATCTTCATTATCAACATCTTGTCCAATTGCAGCCTTGACGAGTGCTGGGCCTGCAAGATATAACCCAGAACCTTCGGTCATCAGTAAGGTGTCGCATAGAACGGGGAGATACCCACCACCAGCAACACAGTTTCCCATGATTGCGGCAATTTGCGAAATGCCTTTGGCAGAGATGACTGCGTTGTTTCTAAAAATGCGACCAAAGTCATCAGTATCTGGAAAGACGTCTTCTTGAAGAGGAAGAAAAACGCCCGCCGAGTCTACAAGGTACAGGAGTGGTAGCCGAGCGCGTTCCGCGATTGTTTGAGCGCGAATAATTTTCTTGCAGGTCATTGGGAAAAAAGCACCTGCTTTCACTGTTGCGTCGTTTGCAACGATCATGCAATGTTTTCCACCAACCTGTGCGATTGCAGTAACAACTCCTGCAGATGGCGCGCCGCCGTATTTTTGATACATACCATCCGCAATAAAAAGGCCGCATTCAAATTGTCTAGAACCCTTGTCTACGAGTTTTTCTATTCTTTCCCTTGCAGTGAGTCGTCCATGGCGGTGCTGCCTTTCGATTCCGCGTTCACCACCACCAAGGCGGATCTCGTCAGCCTTGGCTAGCATTTCATTAGTCGCAATTTTTACTGCTGATTGTTCTGTCATTTTGGACAGGATACCAGAGCACAAAAAAACTCGGCAGTTGTTATGCACAACTGCCGAGCATTCATCTGTTTTGGGCTACACACCTGTAAACCCGACGGGTTCACGGGCTCAGGTTACGTGTAGCCCTCTTGTACAGTCGTTTAAATCGATCACTGATCACCTCCTTAGATACGTTGCCATGCTCAACTGTCACGTCCCTTTTGACGCCGCCAAGCGACTTATCCTCCCAACTTCTGGAAGGCACACCGCCCAAGGCACGTTGCCTTGGTCGTCGTGGAGCTTGAGATCCATTTGCCGCTTTTGGCGTTCCATCGATCACCGCTTCCCACGAGTACCTTATTTCTATCGGCAAATAATTGACTCGCAGTCAAATTGACATGGATCAATCTAACCGCGGGTCAATTAGAAGTCGTCGTCTTCAAGTTGTTGCATCTCATCCCAGTCCTCGATGGAGATGAGGATTTCGCGGGCAACAGAACCTTTGTGATCGCCAACGATACCTGCAACAGCCATTTGGTCGACAAGCCGCGAAGCGCGACCGTATCCGATGCCCATTCTGCGTTGCAGCAGGGAAACAGATCCACGACCACTTTCGATCATGATTCGTACAGCATCATCAAAGAGGTCGTCGCGTTCGGCAGCATCGCCTCCTACATCAATCCCGCCACCACCACCGGGTTTGATTTGAACGAGACTTCGCTCGAAGTTTGGTGCTGCAACCTCTTTGAGGTGCTTCACAATTTTTCGAATTTCATTTGGCGACACGAAGGTACCTTGTGACCTATTAGCGGTTGTTGTTCCGGGAGAAATATGAAGCATGTCGCCATTGCCGAGTAACAATTCAGCACCCTTGGTATCAAGAACAATACGGCTGTCCATACCGCTGCTCACTTTAAATGCGACACGGCAAGGCATGTTTGATTTAATCAATCCCGTTACAACCTTCGCTTCAGGGCGTTGTGTTGCAAGAATCAAGTGGATGCCAACTGCTCGAGCTTTTTGCGCAATTCGGACAATGGATTGTTCTACGTCTTTTGCTGTCATCATCAGATCTGCGAGTTCGTCAATGATGAAAACGATGTAAGGAAGTTTTACTGGTATACGCGCTTTTGCTTCCTCGGTTTGTGGATCAAGTATTTTATAAATTTCATCTTCAGTAAGTTCATTAAAACCTAGTAAGTCACGAACACCGAGTTTTTGGAAGATTTGGTAACGTTCTTCCATTCGAGCGACTGCCCATTCTAAAATTGCGGCAGCTCTGCCCATCTCTGTAACAACAGGACAAGCAAGATGTGGAATATCAGAAAATTGGCTGAGTTCAACCATTTTAGGGTCGACCAAAATCAACTTCAATTCATCAGGACGTTTTGTGTACATCCACCCAGCGATGATTGAGTTAATGCAAACACTCTTACCAGAGCCAGTTGTTCCCGCCACTAACATGTGCGGCATTTTTGTTAGATCTTCGACCATAGGTTCGCCCGAAGCATCTTTGCCGAGGAACATAGGAAGTTTCATTTTTTCCGTCTTTTTCGTGGACATCAACTCTTTGATGCACACAGTCTCGCGCTCTGGGTTTGGAACTTCAATGCCCACAGTTTTTCGACCAGCTGTATTGGGAACGATTCGAATATTTGGTGCACCCAAACTTCGAGCAATGTCACTTGCAACACCGTTGATGCTTGAAACCTTTGTGCCAGGTGAAAGTTGAATTGAATACAACGTAATCGTTGGGCCAGCTTCAATGCCAGAAACCTCACCCTCAATACCATACATCTGCAACGTTTCTTCAAGGTCCACAGCTTGTTGGCGAACAAGGTCTTCGATTGAACCGCCAAAATTATCTTCAGGATCTGTAAGCAAATCAAGTGAGGGGAAAATATACCCTTTGAAATTATCGGGTCGTTGAATATCTGAATCTTTGGATTTCTTCTTTGATGCAAGACGAACTGGTAATTTAGAAATCTTTTTCTTCAACTCTGATGAACTTAGTTTCTTACGAGGTTCTTCTTCCTCTCCTTCAAAATCTTCGTATGCATCATCGTCTTCATATTCATCTTCGTACTCATCTTCAACGTATTCATCTTCCCATTCTTCTTCATCAACTTCATTATCATCGAGAACAGTAGCAGTTGTTTTGAATTTGAGAAACGAAACCGAAGGGATGCTCAGCTGTGGTTTACGAATGCGAAACAATGCAAATGCAACATCGGCAACAAGTCGTGGAATAGCGAATGCAATTTTTTCAGCTGCAACAACAAGTCCAACGGCAAATGCTGCGGCAACAACAAGGAACGCGCCAAAACCACTGAATTGCAACGTGAGTTGTGTAACAATCGTTTTTGCGATGAGTCCCGCTTTTGCACCAGCAAGAGAGCCAACATTGGGAAGAAGTAATTCATGAAAGCACGACACTGCGAGAGCAAGAATCACAACGCCTAGACCGCGCACAGCAGTGTGGGAAATTTCCTTACCTCGAAATACGAGTGTTACCCATGAACCGATCCCAAGCAAAATGACCCAAATCCCAAATCCGATTGTGTGATAAGACCAGTACGCGATAGCGGCGCCAACGGGCCCGCACCAGTTTGCAACAGGGTCGTTGTAATTGGCAACCACGTGTGAGGGGGGGTCTGCAACATTGAAGGAAAGTAGCGATACAGCAACAAAAACGGCGATTGCGACGCTAGAAATCCAAAGTATCCGAGATGAGAGATCGGCGGATGAAAGGGCGGAAGGGCGTTTTTCGCGCCCACGACGTTGAGAGACTGCAGTTGTTGCCATGGCAACCTACATATCGGCACCGTAGAGCCCATTTGCCGAGATTTTTTACTTTCCCACAAGGAGCAAGCAAAAATTGCCTAAGTATTGAGTTTTAAGTGGTTTAGAAAAGTGACGTTGATTGTTTTTCAAGTTGTAGTAATCGTGAACACCTATCTTGGTCGGTGATGGTGATGTGCTTGTAAAGATGGGCAAGATTGTCTTGGTATAAATCACGAATGATGGTTGGCGAATTACATTGCCTTGAAAGGTGCAGTAACACGATATGTTGCAAATTAGAATTCTCGGAAATGTGTTTCACTGCTCGAAGCGACTCCTCATTTGAAAGATGCCCGCTTCCGCTGGTGATTCTTTCTTGCAAAAATGCAGGACGCCCACTCATTCTCTGCATTGTTGGATCATAATTTGACTCAAATGCAAGAGCATCAAGTGAAGTGAATGCACGCAGGAGCGTCTGGGGTACTCGGCCAAGATCAGTTGCGAATCCAAATCGTGTTCCACATTCTGCGTGCGTAAAAATAAAACCAATGGTTCCAAGCGCATCATGTGCCATGTGTACAGTTTCAACTTGCATCGATTCAAATTCAATTGAAGTGGTGAACGGTTTCAGAATTGAATGATCAAGTCCTGCGCGAATTCCGCGATCGACGTGGCGTTCGTGAAGATGCACCGTAATGCCCCTATTGAAAAGTGTTCGGCACCAAACCGGATTGAAATGGTCACGATCTAAATGTGTAAGCAGCAGGTCACCTACGTCGTCCATGCAAAGGCTGTGCGTCCGCATGCGATCTTTGGTCTGTCGCATAGAGAAGCCAGCGTCAATCATTGACCACTTTGAATCACTTGTTTTTAGTAAAGAACAATTTCCAGAAGAGCCACTCCCTAAAACGCAGAACGCGAAATTGCTCATGTTTGCGCCTCAACAGATGTCCCTCGCCGAGCGTTACGCTTTGCATGGGCAGGGGGAACAATGCCCCGTCTTGAAGACTCGATTGCTTCAACATACTCCAAAGCAATTGGGTCGTTCTGTTTTTTTAATAACTCGACAGCGGTATTGTGCGAGTGATCAGATCGGTATAAAAGTTTAAAAATTTCTTTTCGCCGCGTTATTTCCTTACGGTCCATGCCACTTCGGCGCATTCCAACAATATTGACAGAACCAACGATGTTGTATCCAGTGAGCAAAAAATATGGCAGTACGTCGTATGTAGCGATTATTCCACCAGCGAGCATTGCCCCCTTGCCAATAGTGACAAACTGATGAACGGAACTTGCGCCACCAATGAGTGCTTTGTCTTGTATGTGTACATGACCGCCAATCGCAGCGTCGGTTACAAGTGTCACGTGGTTTCCAACTTGGCAATCATGTCCAACGTGAGAAGTGGTCATAAAGAAATTGCTATTCCCGATGGTTGTGGCTACATCCTGCGTTGCTCGATGCACTGTCATACTTTCACGGAATGTGTTGTCATCACCAATGACAATGCCGGGTTCATATTGATCCGGTGGATAGTTAATGTCTTGCGCGGCAAACCCAATGCAAGCAAAGGGGTACACAGTATTTCGCTCTCCTAGAACGAGTTTTCCAGTGAGGTAGGCGTTACCTATGATTGTAGTGCCAGCTCCAATTGTGATTTCACCTTGAAGAACGCAGTTTGGTCCGATGACAACATCGTCTGCGAGTGAAATATCACCTTCAAGTATGGCTGTAGAGTGAATCTGTGGCATGGTCTTGGGTATTATTCCAAGAATCACCATGTCTTGCACGCTCAACATTTCTGACTTAGGCTCGGTTTCCTACGAAAAGGCCTTAGAACTTCAGCGTCAAACCCATAGAGAAATAGTTGAAGGGCGAGGAAATTCTTCTTTTTCACCATTTCGACTTTTTTTGCTTGAACATGACCCGCCCGTTATTACCCTCAGCAAGAGACTCGCGGCAAGCGAACACCTGCTCGCTACTTCTGAACAGTTGGTGCAGGCGGGTGTGCAACTTTGCAAAACCGATCGAGGTGGAGATATCACCTATCACGGCCGAGGCCAACTTGTTGGATATCCAATTTTTGATCTCAATGAACTCTCGCTTCGCATTCATGGTTATATGCGTTTTTTAGAGGACTGCATCATCGATGTACTTGCCAAGTTTGAAATTAAAGGTGAACGCGATGCGTGTGCAACAGGCGTGTGGGTGGAAGGATCAAAAATTTGTGCGATGGGCGTGCGTGTATCAAAGTGGGTTTCAATGCATGGGTTTGCACTGAACGTAACAACGAACCTTGACCACTTTGATCTGATAGTGCCCTGTGGGTTGGCTGGTCGATCTGTAACTTCCATGAAAAAAATACTCGGTGAACAGTGCCCACCCATGGATGAAGTGAAGCGGGTTGTCTCAGACGTTTTTACAACGGAAGTTCGTAAACAAGTTGAGCTGTGACCAGTCTTGGTTCGTTACTCCACTTCAAGGCCAAGTTCAGAGAGAACCTCGTCAGTGATATCGATGCCTTCTGGTAATCGCAATGCGGTTCGCAAACGTATTTGCATGATTGCTGCATCGGGTGAGTTACCTTCAAATTCACTGTCGGGTGGAATAAAGCGAAGCACCATATCGATATTGAGCCTGTCAGAAACAACGTTTACTGCTTCAAGCACTTCGTTATATGACTCTTCCATTTGTTCTGCAGCAAGTTCGCCCCGTGTCTTGATTGATGCTTGTTGAATTTGCTCAAAATTTCTGTATGCACTTTCCCATTCTTGCCTTAGCGCTGGACCTTCTGGATCATCTGCCTCAAGAGATCGCCCTCGTTCCATGATCTCATCAAGCGTTTCTCTTGCAGCTTTAAGGCTTTCCTCAAGTTCTTCGTCTAATTCATCACGAACTTCAACAAAGTGGTCAGCTTTCATGAGTTGCTCGAGTGCTTTGCCGGTTTCCATAAAACCAACAGACCAGACCTTGCTTGTTTTCTCTTCACCCCAAGAAATTCGCTCGTCACTATTTTTGACAGTTATGTCTTCGTCAGATCCAGCAAGTGTGATGGAATCGATTGGTCCTAGTTTTCCGTTTTCTTCTGAACTTTGCAAAGATTGGGTGAGAACAATACTAAGAAAGAGAGAGGTTGCAATGATGATTGGAGTGAGTTTATGTTGCATAGTTAGTCGCCTTGTTCGAGGATTGAGAGGAATGCTTCTTGGGGAATATGAACGTTGCCAATAGCTTTCATACGCTGTTTCCCCTTCTTTTGTTTTTCTAATAGTTTTCTTTTTCTTGTTATATCGCCACCATAACACTTTGCGGTAACATTTTTACGAACACTTTTCACTGTTTCGCGAGCAATAATTTTCCCACCAATTGCTGCTTGCAGGGCAATCTCAAATTGGTGTCGATCAATTTGTTTTCGTAATTTGAGAAGAATGATCCGAGTTCTTGCAACAGCTTTATCTCTGTGACAAATCATACTGAGCGCTTCAACT
>PVBE012331283.1_pt1 | contig 56362 bp, 50 predicted proteins | sample 1631181 | NCBI WGS metagenome assembly PVBE01 (sample SAMN08397723, study PRJNA350692) | Marine metagenome, whole genome shotgun sequencing project. | isolation source: water | place: Pacific Ocean | collected 2012-04
GTTGGCGTTTTTATCGCGCTGCGTCGGGCCTCCTGGTGGTATGACCCCCCATCTTGCATGACTCAGAAACTGGAGGGGTATCCCCGCCTGTCACAGACCGCGGCATACGCCGTCGAAAACTATCTACGTGTTTCCGTCAGGAAAGAGTGGCACAGTCGACAAGTTCCCACTACTGATTCAGATCAGACCAGGGACAATCGTCCCTATTACAATGTCTGGCTAATACCGAAGCGCCCAGACAGATTGCCTAACCTGTTGATAGCCAGAGACAGGAGCCGTGGTTTTGCTCGCAAGTATGAGAGAATCATTGTGGAAGCGACCGGGTTGCTCCGTGACCTTGACGATGAGGATTTGGTACCAGATTTACCCGAGGGGCTAGAAACATCTTTTCGTTGGATAAGCAGGGTGGCGGGAGGCCTTATTTTTCTCGCAGTTGCTATCTCCTTTGCTAAGCCTGGCCTTCTACCTGATCTTTTGGACAAGTTACGGCCAACTGCCCCCGCTATCCCGGTGGCATCGGAGCCTGCCCAGCCTCCGCCTGATCCTTTGATAGAACGTTTCGTTGATTATCAGTTGGTTCCTGTTCAGGGTGAAGATCTCGTCTACATATCTGGTCGGAATATTTCTGCAAAAAACGTAGGTGACGATCTCATCATCAGCATAGGTGAGGTCAAACTGAAATCACCTGATTCCTCCGCCACCGTCACCTGCCATGGCCTCGCACTCCATGCCTCGAAACTATCCAGCAAGGATGCAAATCCTATTGGCAGTACCGGCGATCAGGACACGGTCCGTAAAATTTCTGATGCTCCCATAGTGCTCAAGGGCCAGCAGTTTGTCCTGCAAGACAAGGGCGAACAGTGTGCCGATGGTGGCTGTGAGATCAAGCTTATACTTTTTGCCACGAACGAAACTGGTCAAGCGAAGCGGGTTTTTCCCCACAGCGCAAAGATCAATATCGGCGACAGGGGTTTGAGTAAGTAGAAATTCACTATCAAATGCTTTTCACATAGCTTGTTACTCTCGGCTCTCACCTCCCAGTGCTGAAAATAGTGCCGGCAGGAACCGAGAAAATTCAAGGGTCATATTGACAAAAGCTGCATCCAGTGTGGCGATGGGATCATCATATTCATCCGTCTTGTTGTCACTGTTTTGAAGCTTTATCTGCTTCAATGAAAGCTCCTTATCTACCACGACATTCAGGTCTCCATGCCAGTTGATGCCGATTTTTGTACAGATCTTACCGGCATCTATATGGTTGCGGATTTCATTGGTATCCAGGTCCTGGCGACGGCACGTAATAGTGGCGCCTTCTTCCGGGTCCAGAAGATCACATGAATTCCCCAATGAGAAATGCTCGGGCAGTTTGCGGCTTTTGAGCCAGTGAGTGAATATTTCGGTAGGCTTTGAGCTCACCTGTGGAGGTACCACTGGAAAAGAACCCAGGGAGTTCCGGACGCAGTTTATGAAGAGCTCTGCTTCTGAAACAGAGGTTGTGCCGATGACCAGCAGTTTGTCGGAAGGTGTCAGATACCCCAATATTTGCTTTGAACGCGGCAGGGCTCGCGGTAGTAGTTCGGCCATGGCATCATCTTTCAGCCTTAGTTTTTCCTTGTTAAAAATCTTGCGGCCTTCCAACTGCTCCAACCGTTCAATTTTTTCAGCCAGCAAATCAACCAGGGCACTTGAAGGAACGATTTTGTCTTCCCGCTTGGCACACAACAGGATACTACCACTGACTTCATGGGTCAGTGGACCTTCAATGTCTCCCAGCGGTGAGATCCAGCCAAAACTTGACGGGCGAATTCCTGAACAGGGTCGGAACGCCTGGCTTTTCAGTTGTGGTTCGAGTGCATCAGCGGTGATAGTGGGTGTGCCGGTAATTCTATAGATATAGGCGTTCTTAAGCAGCATGGTGTGGTCACATAAAAAAGAAACGCGATTATACGTTATGTCATGGCAATTCAGGTGTCGGGATCTGAGTAAATTGTGTGCTTCATATCCTGGGAGAACTCGCCCGGCACAATTTTTCATCAAGCCAGGTGGCAGGTGTGGTCCTGTCAATATTCAACTGGTGCTGGTTTTTCGAATCATGACATACTAGAGTCTCACAAGTTCTTTCCCTCAACTGGGTTATTGGTTAGTTTTCACAATTATGCTGCTTCGGATATTTAAAAGGTCCAGCCTTTGGTTGGGCAGAGCGATTGTCGTGATTCTTCTGGTCGGCCTCATGGCGCTAGCTGTACGCTTTTTCCAGATTATGGTCACAGCGCCACCTGTTGATGAAGGTCACCAGTCTGCGAAACTGGAATACCTGGCTGCTCTGCCACAGGTGAATCGGGATGTTCCGAATATAGTCGTCGTCTTTTTCGATGACCTGGGTTGGGGGGATCTCTCAAGCTACGGTAACCGGTTAATTGAGACGCCTGAGATAGACCAGGTTGCAAGGGAGGGATTGTTGATGACGAACTTCTATTCGGCATCCCCCGTCTGCACTCCTTCCAGGGCCGCGTTGTTGACCGGCCGATTCCCACCGCGAACCAGGACCAATCGGCATGTGTATTTCCCGGATGGGTCAACCGTGGGTATTCTCAGGCGAATGCTGGGGTGGGCCAACGCCTTGCCGAGGGAAGAGATTACACTTGCTGAGGTCATGAAGCATGCCGGGTACCGCACCGGCATGGTTGGCAAATGGCACCTCGGAGATCATGATGGTTATCGCCCCAACGATTTTGGCTTTGAATACTTTTTTGGCCTTCTCTTCAGCAACGACATGTACCCACTGAATCTCTACCAGAACGAAGAGATTGTGATCGAAGACAAGCGTGTTGGCGGTTTGTTTGCCAGTGAGCGTGATGAACTGCAACCCATTCCAGGGGAAGGCGTAGACCAACGCCAGCTGACTGCAAGGTATACCGAGGAGGCTATAGCCTTTATCGAATCATCGAAAGACGAACCGTTTTTTCTATACTTTGCTCACTCTTTCCCGCATGTCCCTCTCTATGCTTCTGATGATTTTGCCAATACTTCAAGGGGTGGTACCTACGGCGATGTAATAGAAGATCTTGATCGAAGTACCGGCTCGCTCGTGAGCGCATTGGACCGCCGTGGGTTATCGGAAAACACGATAGTCATAATCACAAGCGACAATGGTGCGGACTACAATGGCAGCCCTGGGAACCTAAGGGGCCGAAAAGGGCAAACCCTTGAAGGCGGGCAGCGGGTGCCGATGATTGTTCGGTGGCCCGGCAGGGTGGCGCCTGGCAGTGTGAGCAACGCCATGGCCATGAATACAGACCTTTTCCCAACACTTCTGCAGTTTTCCAGCCTGCCCATGCCCAGTGACCGGGTGATAGATGGCCGTGATCTGTCAGGCCTTTTGCAAGGGGATGACGTTTCTCCACATGAATTTCTATACTACTTTCCAGTTGTTGAGACGCTCCCGGACGCGATTCGGAATCTTGAATTCAAGCTTACGGAGGGGACCGGGGATCTTGGACGAAATCGCATGCACCTCTCCCGGCTTGAAGGTGATACGGAAGCACATGATGTACAGAATCTGTTTGCAGAGGATGCCGCTTCACTAACGCAGTTGCTCCATGCCAAGCAGGATGAGATCAGAGCCAACCCACGCGGTTGGATATCTCGTTAAGGGAGCGTTCCTGGTGAAGTAGTGGTCATCCTTGTCACCGGTCGCTTTTGCGGCTATCGTAATTTTCCCACTGGCTTTAAGTAATCGCACAAATGAATTGTGGCAAGAATGAATAGTACCCCTAATGAATAATGCTAAGCTTTTTTTGATGGCATGCCTGGGACTGTTGGGCGTACTTGTTTTGGCGGTTTTGATAGGTCCACCAAGCCTGGAGAAACAAAGCGTCAGCGTTGTCAGTATCGATCAAGAAGCGCTGGAGCGTCTGCAGTCTCCATCGCTGGGTCCTCGCGAGGCCAAGGTTGTGATTACCGAGTTCCTTGATCCGGCCTGCGGAACCTGCCGGGTTTTCTATCCGCTCGTTAAGGGCTTGATGGACGAGTACCCGAACCAAATTCGATTGGTAGTGCGCTTCCTAGCGCTGCATGAAGGATCCGATCAGGTCGTTGCTCTGCTGCTGGCTGCCCGGCGGCAAGATAAGCTGTGGCCGACTTTGGAAGCCGCGCTAAAAACTCAACGGCAATGGGCCATCCATCACGTCGCTGACGTCAACAAGCTTTTGCCACTTCTTGGTGGCCTGGGCCTGGATCTTCAGAGGCTGCAATTGGACATGAACTCCAGTGCGGTATCGGACCTGATCAACCAGGACCGCTCAGATGCCCGCACGCTTAAGGTACACAAAACGCCGGGGTTTTTTGTGAACGGCAAACCGCTCGTCCAGTTTGGTTACGAGGAGCTAAAATACTTGGTACAAACCGAGCTTGAGTCCGCACCACAGTAACCAGTGAAGACCTGCGCAGGATTGGTGACTCGATGAGAGTTGAATCCGCCTGGCTTTCAAGCAGTTAGCCCCTGATGCTACCGCCTGTCAGTAGAGCCTCTAGCCTGAATAGTTACTGAAGGTGGCCTTCAAAACGACTATTAAGATCTGGCTCCTGGCCCAGCCTGATACACTTCTACTCAGATTTCCCGGGTTCACCGGGGTGAGATATACCAATATCCAGACAGGAGCGGGTAAATGATCTGGCAAGCGCGTTTTCAGGCGATTCGATCAAACAAAATGTTCGAAATATTCATAATTGTAATCATCATCACTTCTGCATTATTGGTAGGAGTAAAAACTTACCAGGTTCCTGAGTGGGTCTCCAATGGGATAACCCTGCTGGACTGGGCAATCACCGCAATATTTGTAATAGAAATTACCATCAGATTCCTTGCTGAACACCCGCGGAAAGATTTTTTTAAGGATCCCTGGAACATATTTGACACACTTATAGTGATGGTCAGTCTAATTCCCATAGAAAATTCAGATATGGCGCTGGTTGCGAGGCTGGTTCGTGTATTCAGGGTGCTAAGAATGATCAGCATCGTTCCTGAGCTTCGAATGCTGCTGAATTCACTCCTCGTTGCACTTCCTCGATTGGGATATGTGATGGCGCTGATGTTCATCATTTTTTATATATATGCGGCCATCGGTAGCTTGCTGTTCGAAAAAATTAACTCGGAGTTATGGGGCGATATAGCGATATCTATGCTGACTCTTTTCAGGGTGATGACCTTTGAAGACTGGACGGATGTTATGTACGAAGTGATGGAAGTCTATGGGTGGAGCTGGACATATTTTGTATCCTTTATCTTTTTGACAGCCTTCGCTTTTCTCAACATGGTGATTGGCATAGTGGTGAATGTACTGGAGGAGGAGCATGAGAAGATGAAGGATGATAATCCGGAACAGATCTCCATGAAACAACTTCACCTGGAGATACAGGAGCTAAAGGGTATTCTGGAGGCTCAGGGGAAGGTTTGATTTAAAGAGATCTGATACAAAAAGATCCGACGTGAAAGGGAGGGGAACAGTATCTGAAAAGTACATATACGCCGGTCAATTGACCGAAGCTCACCAGAATCAGTTTGCTATCCTGCCGGTGGAAAAGTTGATTTCAGGGGACCTGGTCACGCCCTTTAGGCGCCGGTCCTGCAAATAAACATATGAACTTTCCGTGAGAGGAACGACCACCCTGTCTTCAGACAGGATTTCCTGTAAACGTCCAAAAATACTCATTCTTTCAACGATATCCTGAGAGTGATGCGTGCGCTGTTCGAGTCGATTATATTCTGGATTGTTGTAGCCGGCGGCGTTCCACGCGCTGGAATCGGTAAACAAACTGACCCAGCCAATCGGATCAGTTAGTGCTCCCCAGCAGAATCCAGCCAGGCTCAGGTCAAAGTCTCCTTCTGTCAGCTTCACCAGGTATTGCTTGAAGGTTTGAGTGTCGATACGAACCTCAATGCCCAGGTTGTTGGTTAGTTGCGCCTGGAGAAACTCTGCCTGAAGCAAGTAAACTTCGGAAACAAGAAGCGAGAGGGGCTGCATTTCCCCACCCAGCTCACGTTTTGCTGCTTGCAGCGATTCCTTGGCCTGCAGGATGTCGTAGCTGAGTTCCTCGGCCGGGTATTCATTCTGAAACGGAGCGGCTGCACCACGCGTACTGCTGGGAAAAATGCTATCAACTTTAACTGCCCCTGGAAGCCCGACAATTTTGTCCGCATAGGTATCTCTATCGATGGCATGGCTGATCGCTCGACGGAAATGGATGTTGCTGGTTGGTCGGGTCTGGTCAAAATTTGTCGCCACCCAGGAAGTACAATTCATCGGCGCCTTGTGAATACGCAAACCATCCTCCATCGCGTCGTTGAGAAGCGTGGCATTGATTCTGAAACTGGCGAGTTCGCCACTCTTAAACAGGTTATATTTGGCCCTGAAATCCGGTGTCATATAGGCGAAGTTGAGCGCTTCAAGTTGGACGCGGTCACTATTCCAATAGTGGGGGTTCCTGATCAGCTTAAGCGAAGCACCATGTACCCAGCTTTCCACCATGAACGGGCCATTTGACAAAAGGTTCATGGCATCCGCTGCGTAGCGGCCTTTCTGTGCTTCAACGAAGTCTTGGCGTAATGGCAAATACGGCGAACCGGTAAACAGATAGAGCATGTACGGAGCCTCTATGCTCAGTCGTATTTTTAATGTATATGGGTCAATGACTTCGATGCCAAGAGCATCTCCTGGTTTGCGACCGTTTAGTATATCGGTACCATTTTCAAAGAGATGGACAAATGCGGCGGTACCACCGGCGCCGGTTTTTGGGTCAACGAGTCGACGCAGTGCATAGGAAAAGTCTTCCGCGGTAACGGGTTTGCCGTCACTCCATTTCGCATCCTCTCGCAACCAGAATGTAATTTCACGATCGTTGAATTCCCATTTGCGAGCAACGCCAGGAATTATTTCACCGCGCCTGTTTAGATTGACGAGGCCTTCCTGAATGTGGGTAATAATTAGATAGCTGTCCACATCCTCCTGCAGTGTACTGTCAAGGGATGGGGGTTCGCTCCTGAGGCTGAGGGTTATGCTGTTGTGCTCGACATCAATGCCAGCACACTGGGCAGTCATGCCATGGCAAAGAATTATCAGTACTAATAGCACTGGAAGCTTTCCGGCAATGCCGTTATCCAGTTCGGTCATGTTAGGCCTCAAATAAATTCTCCATGCACTCTGCCATCTTGAGATCCGACATCCCGTCTATCGCAACCAATTGAGTCGGTAACGACATTCACCTCAGGTGCGGTCCCAATATTTGGGCACAAGATTAAGGTATATACCCTTTGAGAGGAACCTATTCCTACTCGAAGAGGAAGCAGCATTCTCCTGAATTGAATGCATGCAGCGCTCGCAACAATAGGAAATTTTCGGCTTAAAACGGATATTCCCTGGTCACAATGGCGGGCTGATGTCACGAATGATCCGTTCTGACGATGCGGGTCGTTTTGCTGGTTTCTGTTTCATCTCAACTCCTTACGTTAGGATGAACAAAAACTCTCCTTTAAACCAGTGCTATATCTGTTCCATAGGTGTTGACGGGGTACACAGTCTTGACCTGACATTAATTCGACGAATTTCGGTGGTTAGGGTTGAATGGTCTGGTACCTGATTTGACGTGGCTAGCGCCATGGATGGCCAATGCCACAGAAGATTAGGTGTCAGACTATTCAATCCGGTGTTCAACAAAAGACTATCGTAAACATTACTAGTGGTTTAGTTTTCTGCCTATCTCGGATTCGTCAACACACTTCATCTACGGCGGCATTGGCTGGCATTAATTGCCGATGCCTCCAATATCTGCTAAAAAATGAAACCCCCAATAATTAGGTGCCATACCATGACCAAAGATCAGCAAACTGAAGTTGAAGCGGCAGCATTTCGCGCTCTGGTAGCACATCTGCAGCAGCGCAGCGACGCGCAGAATATTGACCTGATGAACCTTGCGGGTTTTTGCCGCAACTGCCTGTCTAAATGGTATTCAGCGGCAGCAAAGAAGCTCGATCCAGATTTCAACTATGCCGACGGTCAGCAATATGTGTATGGCATGAGTATCGATGAATGGAAGCGCGACTATCAAACGAAAGCAAACGATGCACAGTTGCAGCGATTCGAGGACACTAAACCGCAACACGCTAAAATCAGCGGCTATTGATTCTCATCATTTAGCCGCCTAATTAACTCGATTTGCGCGCCATAGCTCAACCGCTAGGTCCAATTTTCTTTCCATAAGCCGCAGATAGCTTTTCCAGGTAGTCATCATCAGCCTTACCACCCCATTCTCGCATTCTGTCTCTTGACATCTCTGGCGGGCGACGGCCTTTGCGGGTTGGTTCTGTGCCGATAGCACCGCTATCTTCCAGTTCCTTCAGTGATGCGGCATCCATGTTCAGGAGTTCACCAAGCACCTGGTGATTGTGCTCTCCCAGCATTGGCGTGTAAGAACGGGATTGACGTTCCATGCCTGAATAGTGGGCCGGAATCTGGCGAGGGAACAACCTTGCCCCGACCAGGGGGTGGCTAATTACTTCATAGTAATCACGAGCTTTTAGTTGCTGGTCAAACAATGTCTCGCTGGGGTTAAGGACTGGTCCGGCAGGGACGCCAGCCGCCAATAAGGCATCAGCCACTTCCCTGTGTGTATGCTGGCTGGTCCATTCTTCAATCAAGGGGCGCATCGCCTCCTGGTTCCCGTGGCGTTTCTCCTGATCACTGAATTGATTCTCCCCGGTCCAGGCGGGAGATCCGATGGCGCGACAGAATGCTTCCCAGTCCCGCTGGTCTCGCACGGCGATAGCTACCCAGGAGTTGTCCCCTTTGCATTGATAAGTGTCATGGGGAGCCATATTGATATGAAGGTTCCTGGTTGGCTTTTTCACTCTGTCATTCATCGACAGGTCTGCCATGGTATCGCCAATGGCGGCAAGCACGGCTTCGCGACCCGAAACATCAATGTATTGCCCCTTACCACTTTTGTTTCGATGGTGCAGGGCCGCAAGTATCGCCATTGCACCTACGGTCCCGAGTGTCCAGTCTCCATAACCGCTCAGGGAGGTCAACGTTTGATCTTCATCGTAACCGGTAATTGCAGTAAGCCCCGCCATTGATTCCATGGCAGGGTAGTAGGCAGCCCAGCTCTTGCGTGGTCCATCGGCACCAAAACCTGACATGGATGCCATGATAACGCGTGGGTTTAGTTCTTTCAGGGCCTCATAATGGAGGTTGAATCGACGCATTGTCTGAGGGTTGTAGTTTTCGGTCACGACATCACAGCGAGGCACCAGGTCTCGGAACAATTCCTTGCCGGTATCAGTGGTGAGGTCAAGGGTGATATCCCGTTTCCCTACATTCAAACGGTGAAAGTAGGCGGCACGTTCCCATGGCTTATCACCCGCGTCCATTTCTGCCGGGTTCATCTCCCGGGTTGGAATATCTGGTCTGGTGATAGCTTCTATTTTGATTACATCAGCTCCAAGATCAGCCAGGTAAAGGGTACCGATCGTGCCAGCATATGCTCTTGTCAGGTCGAGGACCCGGATTCCTTCTAAAGGAAGTTTGCTCATTGTCAGAGTGCTCCCTGATTTTCAAGTGATGACAGATCATCTATTCCCAGTACTTCCGAAAGTACTGCCTCATTAGACTCTCCAGCCTGTGGGGCGATACCTGTTTTGGGTGGTGTTTCCGTGAGGCGTGCTGGTGAACCCGGGACCGTTACCTTTCCTGCAACCGGGTGCTCGATATCAACAAAAAATCCTCGCTCCACAAGGTGTGGTTCACTCGGCAGTTCGTCCGGGGTCAGCACATAGCTGAATGGCATGCCCTTGGCCTGGGCTGCTTCAACTATCTCTGCCCTTGTACGAGTTGAGAAGAAAGGTTCCATAAATTCAGCATCGAACTCTTCAGCTTTCTCTGCGCGCAGGGCATGATTCTTAAAGAGCTCATGCTGTGCCAACTCGGGGTCTCCCAACATGGCGGCGAGCTTTTTTAATCCGCCAATACCTGGCAACACGTCAACGAAACCATCCTTGCAGGGATAGCGACCAGCACCACCTCGGCCACGCGCATTGGCGCTTGGCGGCGGCACTTGCGCAATACCATTATAGGAATAGGTTGTGGGTGCCGCCATATCATTGCCGGCGATGGCTTCCTGTAAGGATACGTCTACATGCTGGCCGGCCTCGGTGATATCTCGCTGTAGCAATGCACCCATGGTTGACAAAAATGCGATGCGGCCACCGATATACATTCCCTGGTAACCACCCATGCAAATGGGGTTTTCCCCACTGATTGCCCTGACGGCGAGGGTTCCCGAAAAAGCTGCGAGGGTTAGTTCAGTGGCAGGGTAGTCGCGGTAGGGGCCGGTTTGGCCAAAAGGTGTAATCGACAGGTAGATCAACCTGTTGTTGATAGCAGACAGGTCCTCAAAACCTAGACCCAAATTGCCCAGCCTGCCGGGCGCTTCATCTTCTACCAGAATGTCTGCCTTCGCGATCAACTGCTTTAGCAGTGACTTGCCCTCTTCATTTTTAAATGACAGGGAGATGCTTTTTTTCCCACCATTGAGATAGAGATGCGAGGCGCCGGTTTCCTGATTTGGCTCATCGTTTTTGAACGGGCCGATATCCCGGATGGATGCTCCCTTGTCGGCTGGTTCAACCATAACAACGTTTGCACCCAGGTCAGCAAACCATTTGGTGCAGTAGGCTGCGGCCAGACCGTGAGAAAGATCAAGGATGAAGAGGTCATCGAGCGCACCATCAGACATATAAGGTTCCTTTGTCAGGTTATTTCCAGTTGGCTAGTACTACTGAACCGGCCATACAATTTCATCCGGATTAGATTTGGAGGGCAGCAGGACTTCTGCATTGCCTTCAGTGACACGGGTCCCCAACTGGTTATCATTCCAGATCTCGATCTCGATGATATTGTTGCCTTCTTCCTGGCGTTTTCCAGTGACCCGGCCACAGCACCAGGTGGTGTCACCCATGATGTTAAAGGATGGAAAGCGAATATCAAGCCTTGACAGGTAACCCGCGTCCCCAGCCCAGTTGGTCAACATATGAACAGTCCAGTTGATGCGCTGATAGCCCGCATCGTAGGCACCGGGCAGGCCCAGATATCGCTGGCAGCGTTCATTGCTGTTGTGAATGACGAGCGGAATTTCAGGAATACCCCATTCGTTCACAAAGGGCAGGCCTGGATGTCGCTCAAATAGTTTAAAGGCGTTGCCATGGGTATGGCTCCATTCGCCGGGTTCTCCTCGAATCATTCTGCCGCCACCGGTTTCACCGACGCCTCGCTGGGCCTGGCTGGTTGGGCCTTTGACCACGAAGGGTAATTCTTCACCTACCGTCACGTCCTCCCAGAATAGCGGTTTGTCACCGCGACGAACCTCTTTTTTGAAATCCTCTTCAATCTTTTCGAGATCCTCAGCAGAATATTCGGCGAGCCCGCGCATCTTCTGATTTTTGGCAATAGACTTGGAGGTTTTCCGTTCGGCTCGGTGCCATGAAGTGAACATGCTGCCGATTTCTTCACCGCGGTCGTTGTAGCCAGTGTTGATGTACTCCTGGACAACGGCTTCACCGCTGGTCTTGCTCTTTTGTTTGCGAACTTCCGTCAGCACACCGACGCTGGTGATGTAGTCTTCCAGTTTGATGGGTCGGACCCACTTTATCGTAGTGCCGCGAAACCAGGCATGGAGCCCTGGCATCCCATCCCTGGCTGCATTGGTGACCTCAATACCGATGATGTTCCATGGAGGCGAGATGAGTGAACCGTAGTTTGAACGAGCCGCATATTCGGGATCAAGATACAGGGGGTTGTAGTCACCTTGCGATAAGGCGGAGCGGCGTATGCTACCCGCAGTGCAGCGCATATCTTCAAGCTCCCAGTCTGCAAAATCACGGCGGCGCTCGACGCCAATTCGACTGGCAAGTTTTTCAACGGATTCATCGGTGAGGCGACCATAGTTGGGGTTACCGCCTTTAAAGCCAAAGCCTGTGTTCAGGTTGCTGGTGTCATTCTCAGTAGACATAATATTCTCCTTGGATTCTTTTAGGCTGTGGGCAGAATTACTTCAGCTGTGCCAGTGGTAATGGGTTGCTGTAATTGGTTCTCTTGCCACACTTCCAGCTGCACGATACTGGTGTCACCTTCCTGGCGTTTGCCAGTCACGCGACCATAACTACGGGTAACATCTCCGATCATATTTGTCACCGGGAACTCGAGCTTTATGTGCAGCGGGTATCCGGCGTCCCCCATCCAGTTGGCCAGGGCCTGTATGATGAAGTTTGGACGATCCACATTTGATTCGAGTGCACCGGGGAGATCTCCCCAACGCTGTGCTCGGTGATGTACCCAGTCAATTGCCATGATTGGTTCGAGCGCGCCATTTTCATTTTCAAAAAATCTTTCGGGGTGCTGCTTCGATTCATCATTGGCCTGCTTGTGCCCCCAGTACCAGGTACTCTCTGACCGTGGGATATGTCGTGCCCGCGTGGTAGGCCCCTTGACCACACATTGCAGCTCGTTGCCTTCCTGGACGTCGCCCCAGAAAAGTGTGTCTGCGCCGCGTTGCTGCTCCAGTTTGTATTCCTCGCCAAGGGCCTCGATATCTCCCTGACTGTGCATGTGAGCATCTTGCCTGTCACCATACAGTTCACGCTGTGCGTCAGAACCGCGTTCATACATATGCCAGTCCAGCTGGACCCGACCGATCGATTGGTTCTCATTCGTGCTGACGCGGGTTGTGATTGACACGCAAACTACCCTGCCATTAACGCCAGTGTTGGTAACTTCCTCAACTGCGGTGATTTCGCTTTCCGCCAGGATGATGTCACCCATATGAATGGGTTGATCAAAGTCCAACTGCATCGCGTTCAGCCTTGAAAATGCACCGGGAAAGATATCAGTTTCCGGGTCGATCTGCTCATGTGAGACGATGATGGCCGGGGGTGCAATGATGCTTCCCCAGGGCGACTGCCCGGCATATTCAGGGTCCATATACAGTGGACGCATATCGGCGTTAAGTACCGCCCAGGTACGGATAATGGCACGCTTGTAGCGGGCATCATCAAGCTGCCAGTCCTCGTAGTCAGTCCTTACTACCTCGCCGATTCTTGTCTTTAGTTCCGCAATCTGCTGGTCAGTTATCGTCGTTTTAATTCCGCTGGTCATGTTTGTTTTTTCCTCGTCGAAGAAATAGGTCGCTGGGTACTGATGCCCTGCAACGGTTTTCACTCATTAATTTGGATGCAGATTTCGACCTGCTCGTGCTAGCATCTTATGGTCTTTACAATAATGTAACACGTTATAACATGCAAATTAGCCGGTGAGTCTTGGCCCCCAGGCAGAGAGGATTGAGCGATGAGTATTCCGAAAGAACACCAGAAAACCCTGGAAAACTATTATGCAGCACTGAAATCAGTCGATATGGAAGCCTGGATGAAGTGCCATAGTCCGGATGTGGCATATAACGTTCACGGGGCAACCCCTGTGTCTGGTCGTTGGGAGGGAATAGACTGTGTTGTGCAGGATCTGCTGCCAAGGCTTTTTTCATTGCTGGAGCCAAGCTCAGCAAATATTCCAGTACGCTGGCAGCTTATGCTCGCAGATGAGCGAAGGTCAGCCGTAATATTTGATGGTGAAAGCAAAACCCTGAGCGGAGAAGACTACAACAACCGCTACCTGCAGCTGCATCAATTTGATGATAATGGGCTGATTGAGGAAGTGTGGGAGTTTTTTGATTCTGACCTTGCGACAACAGTTCTGTTTAGTGATGGCGAGCAGCAACCCATGTCGAGTAAGCCGTTTAGGTACTAACCTTGATCAGACATTAATTCGACGGAATTTAGTAGTTAGGATTGAATAGTCTGGTGCCTGATCTGGAGTGGCTAGCGCCAGGGAGGGACGCGGGATCAGGCCATGGATGGCGGTGCCACAGAAGATGAGGTGCCGGACTATTTAATCTGATGTTCAACTAAGAAGTATCGTAAACATCACTGATGGTTTAGTTTTGTGGTCTAGTTCAGATTTAGATATTCACAACAACTCACTGCCGCATTGGAGGCAATGAGGGAATCTTATTGTTAGAACAATGCCAATTTCTTTTACCCGCCATCGGCAACCAAGTTATAGGGCTCAAATTTACCGAGGGTAACGCATTCGAGATGAGCAAAACCCACCTGGCCATCACATGTCAGCTTAACGAAACTTTCCGCCCAGGCATTCCAGAGTATTTTTTCTTCACCATCAGGCGTGACAATTTTAACCGGATGGCTGGCATCCCAGACTTCGCCCTCCATATGGTACTCACCCCGCCAGGCTCCCTGACCCAGGCCATCGTCAAAGCCGCCAAAATAGCCACCACCCTGGCAATAGATCCAGCCCATATCTTCAATTTCATAGACTTTCTCTGGGCCGCCTTCTTCCTGGGTGATAAAGCTGCCGCCCTTTATCCTGGTCGTACCTTCGTAAAAGGTGAGCGAGTGTTTGACTGACATGATTTCCTCATGACTGTCCTGGTTCAGGGTCACGGCCCTGGTGTGCTGGCGCTCACCGAGCTTGTTCTCATGAAAGTGAAAGAAGCCACCATGGTCAGGCATCTCGTACAGTACCCAGAGGCGCAGGCCAGACATGGGCTTTGGTTTGAGTGGCGGCGCGCCGTGCTCACGAGGGCCGCCTCGACCCGGCATGGTGCCCCAGGAATGGTTGCGAAAGAAGGTGGAGTGTTCTTGGGTCAGAGTAATCTTCTTGCCGCCGACCGTGATGTGTCCTTCGCAGTGCCCAACAACTTCATAGACTACCCGTTCGCTCATGAGGCGATCTTCAACCCAGTTTCTATCGATTGGGTCTTCATAGGGAACCCGGGAGCTGTGGCAGTGGATGTCGCAGGATATGTCATGCTCGTTTTCACCCAGCACCAGTCTGACCAGTTGCATTGGTTCCAGAATATCCATTCGCAGAGGCCCAACACCAAAAAAGTCCATATCGTCTCGCAGTCGCCGGGATATCCTGATGTTGTGTTGCTTTCCCTCGTGGCGTATGCAGACAAACCCATCGAGGACATCGTTATTTTGATACAGGCGTATTACCGAGATCAGGCTTACCTCGCCCTTGTCATCGCATAGACAGACGTAGTGACCGTCGTTCCAGTGTTTGTCGGTTGTTTGGATTGTCGAAAAGGTTCCGGGGATCTGGTGGAACGGATACTCATCTGCTTTGGTTAACACGCTTTCACTCCTGCTTTATTTGGTTTTTGTCAACTTCAGCGCCTGATTACTCGAGCTGATTTGCTGCTTTTCTTACGTTGACGGGGATGGCGCTCATCACTGGCATGCCACATCGTGGATCAATGCGCCCTGCATTATCCGTTAGTCTGCCAGTATTGCTGCCGATAAATCGAACTGAATTATCATGTTCTGGCGCATCTCCCCAGGCGTGTGCCATGGAAATCACGCCTGCGCGTACATCCGGTGCCTCTTCAACGATCGCCAGGATTGTTGCTCTGCCAGATGACACTTCTATGACATCACCTGTTTCCAGATCCATCTCCTTAAGGTCGTCCGGGTTCATGAAGGCAGGGTTGTAGCTGAAATTCCCGGGAACGAGCTTCTTGAGATCGCGCCCGGAAGAGTTGTAGACATTTTTCAAACGGCGACTGATTAACCGGTGGCTAAACTCAGGGTCGCCGGCATAACCCCCATGCTCTGTAAACTCTTCACTCCCGACCTCGTTGAGTTCCGCCAGCATTTCAGCTGAGCCAACATCGAGGCGGGGCTCCCAACCTTCATCCATGGGTTTGGCAACAATGGATGGGTCAGAAAATATATGACCGTGGGGGTGTTTTTTAACCTCAGACAAGGGCACGCGGGACCCCTTGGTCAGCATTTCCAGCACATCGTCACTGGTTGGCGCATTGGCCATGTCGACTTTCGTGCCACTGATATTGAGTTGCAGACCCATGTGCTGGGCGAGGCCATAGAAGAACTGCCACTCTTCAATGACATCAGCGCCCTTTGGCGGGTCAACGACTACTGGTCCATATTGACCATAGGGTTCCGGGTAGCCCGGTGAGACACCATAAAAAGTAAGCGCTTCATTGGGCATGGATATGCTGGGTGACTCGAGGGAAAGCTTTGGTGCAATTACATAAGAACTCAACTTGGCCGTTGCGGACATCTTGATATCCAGTGTCGCACTGAGTTCTAGCTTGCGCATGGCATCATAGGTCCGGAGTTGATCTGGCCATGCGGCCATGGGGTTGCCACCAACGACTAGTAGCGCTCGGACCTGACCTTCGCCATCGAGCAGGATTTCATCCGCGGCGGCGGAGGTTGGTAGACCAGCAGCAGAGGTGGCCAGATCCCTAACCCGCATTTTTTCTCCAAACCCATAGATTTCATCGGGTCGCTTCTCAGCCTGTGCCTTGTTCTCACCTTGAGGCAGGAATACGAAAGGGTTGGGAATTTCCTCTCCCTCTTTTACCCAGCGTCCACAGATGGTATTGAGTACTAATACTAGGTATTCCGTCAGGGTTCCACGGGGTGCCATATTCGGACCGGTACCACAGGTCACCATGCCTCTAGGGCCAGCAGCGAAAGTCCTGGCGGTCTCGGCCATCGCTGATCCTGAGATACCGGCCCTCGACTCAACATATTCAGGTGTATATTCAGAGACTGCCTGGGTGAGCCCTTCAATCCCTTCCACTTGCTCGTCAACGAAATCTTGATCGAACAATTCTTCATCAAGAATAACCTTGATCATGCCCGCAAGAATGGTCGGATCTTCTCCGGGTTTGGGTTGCAGGTGAATCTTTGCCTTTTCTGCAACATCAGTTTTTCGAGGGTCGATAACGAGCAGATTGAGCCCGTTCTTCAGCGCATCATGCAGCCGCTTGGCAGGGTTAAACTGCGGTATTCCGCCCCACATGGAGACCAGGGGGTTGGTTCCCACCAGCAACCAGGTATCGGCATCATCGAATCTGGTGGGACCAGCATTCCAGCGACCATGAAATGCTGTCGCCATTGGCTTGCCAGGCTGATCTATTGTTGATGGTGAAAACATCATGGCGGAACCGATGGCGCCCATGAAGGCCATGGCGAAGGCAGTACCGGTTGGGTAGTGGTGGCTGAAGGTGCCGGTGTACATTGCCACGGCCCTGGGGCCGTGCTCTTCAATAATCAAAGAAAGCTGGGCGGCGATTTCCTCGATAGCATCCTCTACCTTGCAAGGTTGGTAAGAACCATCCTTTTGCCGTTTCTGAGATTGTAAAAGGCGGTCAGGATGGTAGTGCTGTTCAGGAAGCTGTCGCCCCTTTTTGCAGGAATAGCCGTAGTAGGTCGGATTTTCCTTGTCGCCAATAATCTTGACGGCCTTGCCATCTTCAACGGTGACACGTATCGCGCAAAAGGCGTGGCAGAAACGACAAAAAGTGAGATGCTCAGTAGACATTGGTTCGCCTCGCTTCCAGAAAAATAGTTACCCACCCACAAATAGTTCGATTAAGGAAGCTACTGCTATTTGTGATAATGTTGATGCTTCGTGAAAAGAATTATTGAATAAGGGGTCGTTCCCCATACAGCTAAGAAGATCAGATCTGGAGTTACGCGTCAATGTAATTCTAGAACCACAAATTTTGGATCTGGTGGTTTCAAATCGAGGTAGAATGACGATGGCAGGGTTGGATCTTTCCTGAAGTAAGAATTACGAGATCAATAGAAGGAGGAAAAATGAAGACATTAATTCTCGGTGGCTCAGTTTTTGTTGGTAAGCGAATGGTCAAGACTCTCATCGAAGCCGGACATGAGGTGACGGTGCTGAATCGCGGCAAGACCCCGGTGGAATTACCCGAAGGTGTTGATTTGATTGTTGCTGATCGTACGGATGCGGAATCAATGCACGCCGGGCTTGCTAATACTGAATGGGATGCGGTTTTTGATATATCCGGGTTTGTCATGGCGGCAGGTGGGTCGGATGCCGAATCCCTCATCGATTTACTGGATGGGAAGGTCGGGCATTATGTCTACACCAGTTCGATTATGGCCTATGAACAGGGCCTTGGTACTTTCCCCTGGCGAGAGGAAGATCCCTCGTCTACGGAAGGGCCTGAGACTTACGGAGGTTTTAAGGCGAAGATGGAGGCGCTGTTGGTCAAACAGTATGGGGAGAACGGTTTTCCAGCGACAATTATTCGGCCGGCAGCAATCTATGGGCCGGATAACAACATTTATGACATGGAAACGCCGATGTTTCTGCGCCTGCAGCAGGGTAAACCGATACTGGTTCCCCATAGTGGACTTGTCACCATGTCTTATGGCCATGTTGATGATCTTTGTGAGGCAATGCTTGCCAGTGTTGGTAACTCCAAGGCTCTCGGAGAAATATTTAATATCTGTGCGGAAGCAGTGACGGTGGATGAGTATGTCCGCGTACTGGCGGATATTACGGGGTGCCAGGCTAATGTTATCAGCGTGCCGGACAACATAATCCCAACGCTCACTCAGCCGGCATGGGGCCACCTGTTTTCCAAGTTTCACCATGGAATTCTTGATATAGGAAAGGCCAGCAGACTACTGGATGTTAACCCTCGCTTCGATTTTAGAGTTGGTCACGAAGATACCTTTACCTGGTTTAAAGAGCAGGGATGGGAGGGTAGGACAGAACCCCTGATCGATAAAACGTGGATGTCTAGCTGGAATTTTGATTACGAGGCTGAAATTGCTGCGCAAATCCAGGCTTTATGAAAAGGAGGCTAGAAGATGGCTGATATACGACTACCAACCGATGACCAACTATGGCTGTGCATGTCGGAGACGATGCGCTCAGTAATACTGCCCCGGCTCGACGATCCCTGGGCGCGCGCTGCACTGATCAGACTGATTGGGCTGGCTGAGTTTGCACCGAAGCGGGGAGAAGACCCGTCAGAACAGCGCACATCCGAGACCATTGCCTGCATTGATCAACTTGCGTCGAATTATCCGGATATAGCGGCGCAGTTGCCCGGTGGGTGGCCGGGGGTTGATCAGGGGCAGGTGCTCGATCTATGCAGCCAACTACTGGCCGCATCCGTGGGAGATGAAAGCGAGCAGGCGAACGCCGTTCGAAGCCAGTTGAAAGCATTGTTGAAGGCACACCTAACTGAAGACTTCACCGTGAGCGCCCCACTAATCACTTCATTTGCGGGTGGGCTCAATGACAGATAACAATATTGAAACGCTGGTCGAACCCCTGAGTGGCTTTATCTCTAGAAAGCTTGAAGAAGATGCACGTGTGACCGAGGTAAGACGTCTTGCCGAGGGGCATTCTCGACAGATGTTACTGATTCACGTTGAAGTTGCAGGCGCAGAGCAGCGCTATGTTGTTCGAATTGAGCAGGATGGAATTTTTGGAACCTCGAGTGCTGAGGAGTTTCGTGTAATGGGTGCATTACATGGCCTTGGTTTTCCGGTCGCGCAGGTCCGCTGGCTTGAAGATAACCGCGATGTGCTTGGTGAGCCGTTTTTTGTCATGGACTTTGTTGAGGGTGATTTCGATAACCCCACTGGCGACACTTTGAAAGAATTTGTGACGGTTCTAGATCGACTACATAAGCTCGATTGGCAGGATGCAGGCCTCGATTTTGACCTTAAACCAGAGTCCGTGGAAGAAGCGACTCATATGCAAATTGACCGATGGGCAAATATCTATCGTGATGCGACGCCATTGCCAATACCACTCCTGGAGGAAGCAGCAGCCTGGCTTCACTATCATGCGCCAGCCAGCGGCCCCTTTGGTGTTGTTCATGGTGATCCGGGCCCCGGTAATTTTGTTCATGACAAGGGCGAGATACTTGCTTTGACTGACTTTGAATTTTGTCATCTTGGTCATGTGTACGAAGACTGGGTTTTCTGTGCCGTCATGCGCGGTCCAAGGTCCCTCAGCACTGATGGCTGGATTGAACTGTACCAGGAGCTGACTGATACAAAACTAACAGCTGAAGAATGGCGCTATTGGCAGGTGTTTAATCTCTTCAAAGGTGCCTGTGCCAACACGACTTCATTGCGTGTATTCTGTGCGGGTAAAATTCCTGCACCTAATCTTGCTATTGTCGGTACTGCGATTCATCAGAATTTTGTCTTTCAGCTGACAGGATTGATCAGCGATTGAGTCTCTTCATGAAACGGATAGTCAAGGGCGTTAGAAAATTGAAAATGAGTTAATAAGGAGCGTAACAATGAACGATCGAGATCCACGAATTGATTTAACTGAGAAACTATTTGAAGCTTGGAGCAGTGGCGACGCTGATGCCCCGAAACCCTATTTGTCTCCGGATTGTGTGCTGTATGACATAGTTGGTGGCGAACACGTGGGTTGGGATGCCATCCGCGGCTTCTTTGCTCAGGGGCTCACCATCTGGACTGATCTTGTTCTTTTGCCCGAACAGTACTGGACAAGTGGCAAGGGTGTAGCCTGTAACTGGGTCATGAGTGCTACCGTTCAGGATGAAATGTTTGGTCCTAAAAACAAGGGTAAGAAATGGCGGTCCGAAGGGATGTCCTTCCTTGAGTTCAATGACGGGGTAGTTACCCGCGAGGTGGATTATCACGACAGGGGTGCCGTGGCCGAGTCTCTGGCAGCGCAGAATGAGTCGTGAGCAAAGCGATTATGATGTCATAGTAATAGGTGCTGGTGCTGCAGGCCTGACCGCGGCGATCGCGGCTGCGGATGCCGGGTCAAGTGTTCTTGTAGTAGAAGCAGATGTTCAGACGGGAGGTTCCTCCCGTCTCAGTGGCGGTCATTTCTATGCCGCGGGTACCAGTGTTCAGCGTGAAGCCGGGATTGCAGAAGACAGTGCCGATGCCATGTTCGAACACTACATGACATTCAACCAGTGGATGGTTGGACCCTCAATTGTGCGTCGTTATTGTGACCTTTCCGCCCCGACTTTTGAATGGTTAACGGCAAGTGGTGTTAAATTCCCGACGGCGATGCTTTATGTTTCCGGCGTGGGGGATGTTCCCCGGGGACATCAGCCAGAAGGTGGTGGTCAGGCGGTGGTGCTTGCACTGGAGGCGCAACTTGCTTCCCGCGGGATTGACCTGGTGCTGGCAACGCGGGTCGAGCATCTCATTTGTGATGATGCTGGATCCGTCTCAGGGATAGAAACTTCGGACGGGCCGGTTAACTGTGGTTCCGTGGTGGTTGCCACGGGTGGCTTTGGCGCCAATGCAAAACTCATTGCGGAGCACTACCCGGATGCTGCCAAAGCAGGCAACTGGGGCTGGTACATAGGTAGCCCCATGGCGCAGGGAGATGGTCTGAAACTCGGCCAGGAGGTGGGGGCTGCACTTGATGGGCATAACAAGGGGCTGTTGCTGACAACACCTGGGTTTAGCCACGATCTTGAGGTGCTGTTGCCCGATTGGCTGATCCTGGTGAATCCCGAGGGTCGACGATTTGTAAATGAGACTGCACCCTATACTGTTTTAGGTGGATTAATACAAAGGCAGGGCGGAACTGTATTTGCGATCTTCGATGAAGCCATCCGGGCGGCAGCCAAAAGGACGCCATTCTTTAATGCCTATTGGGTAGATGAAGTTCTTGCGCAGAAAGCAGATGAAGGCATCATCATCAGAGCTGAGTCCATAGAAGCTCTGGCGGAGCAAACTGAGATTGACCCAAAGGCATTAAAAGGTACCATTGATCGCTACAACAAGGACTGTGATCAAGGGGGGGATTCAGTATTCTTCAAGAAGACCCAGGGGGCTCCGCAGCCAATAGAGACTGCCCCATTTTATGCGGTCGAAGTACGTCCGGCGATCATCTGCTGGACCGGCACCGGACTGCGAGTAGATGCAGAAGTCAGTGTGCTTGGAACCGATGATCAACCGATCCCCGGCCTGTTTGCGGCCGGAGAAACGGTTGGATCTCTGCATGGAGATCGCTACATAGGTGGTGGTGGCTCATTCGGACCCTGTATCGTATTCGGAAAGCTGGCTGGGGAAAATGCCGCAGCCTATGCTTCTGGCCGACGAATCGAGCCCTAATAAACGCGACCTAAAATACCAGCTTGCGCTGATCGAAGGTAATGTACTTTTTCACCTTCACGGGTCCAACCAAGCGTCCTTCTGAATCCATATGCTTCATCCATAGCTCACGAAGCTCCTCCGGCTGACCGCCCCTGTTGAAAAGTTCAGTTAGAAACGCAGTTCTTTCCTCAGCGTTGTCGTGCAGGTCTATGGTGCCAACAATAGTCACGGAGCCCATAGTTGGATGGCTGAAAACAACTGATGTTCTCGGATCCCGCTTCCATGCTCTAGTTTTGGAGCGATTACCAGTTGTGGTCAGCCACACCTCACCATCAATAACTGCATGACTCACCCAGACTCCCATTGACTGGCCATTGGCGGCCACCCAGGTTACGGTACAGCCACTCGCCTCTGTAATCGTCTCGTCAATTGCAGTTTGATCCATCCGAAATGGTGATAGGTCTTCCCAAACAACATCATCAGCGTTTTCCGCCATGGTTATATCCTCAGTTAGTAGTTAGAAATAGGGTTTGTGCCTCATAGTTTTACAGCTACTGCGTTTTGATTTCATGTTGGTATTCAGTGGATGCACACAGATGCCACCACTCGCTGAGATCGCAGTTCCTAGACTTCCTCTAGGATACGACATCACACCATCCCTTGGCAAAGCGGAGAATTTTTTGTCCTCCGTGGCCCCTACTAACCTGATGCTTGTGATGATGGTGTATGCCGTTTCATAAATGCCATGGAGATCATTGCCGGTATGAGTACCAGCAGAATAATCTGAAATATTGAATCGTAGGAGCCGGTGGTATCTCTTAGCCACCCACCCAGCATTGGTGCAAAAGCACTTAGGGTCAGGAATGGCCCCAGTAACCCAAACACCTGTCCAAATGCCTCCGGACCAAAACGACCGCCAACAATCGCGCCGAGGAGAGGCAGGAAGCCTCCGGCTGCCAGGCCGAGGAGAACGCTGATGATGATCAAAAGGGTGTAGGTGGGCTGCGTTAGAAGAAGTATGATGCTTAGCCCCATTATGGATGCGGCAATCCAGTAGAGCAGGCGCTGATCCCAACGGTCTGCCATGCCACCAAAAAACAACTTACCCGCTATCATTGAGCCGGCAATAATGGACATCAGAAGTGCTGTTTTCTGTTGGCTTATACCGATATCAGCGGTAATCAGACTGAGGTTGGCCTGTATTGTTGAAAAAGCCGCCAGTGCAGGAAGAAACGCGATAATGGGAATCCAGAAGTTTCTGCTCTGCAGCACCTTCCTCGTCGTCCACTGGGTAGCCTGTTCACCTCCTGACTGCGCTGATTCCGACAGGGCCGGTGCTTCTGGCTCAATGCCTTTTTCCTTCGGTGTGTTGCGAATGATCTTCCAGACCAGGGGCACGATGATCAGCACGATCAAAAATGCAATGATCTGGTGGCCCTGCCGCCAGCCCAGATTCATCAGCAAGTAAATGGCAAAGGGAGGCATAATGAGGCCGCCGATAGAGGTGCCAGTCGAACCCCAGCCGATTGCAAGACCGCGACGTGCACTAAACCATTTTGCCGCTAAAGTCTGCGCGGCGAGGGGACCAGACAACACGGTCCCGACAGAGATCAGGGTCGCGTAGATGGTTATTACCTGCCACATGGCGGTTGCAAATGAAATAAACAGGAAGCCAATTGCCAGACAGGTTGCGCCGCTGATAATCAGCACCCTGATAGAGAAGGCGTCTAGGATCTTTCCTGCGATCGGGGATACCAGACCCATGGCAATGTTGAAGATCATAAATGTGGCGGTGATTTGGGTTCGGCCAACATTGAATTCGGTCATCCAGGCTTCTGCCCAGAAAGTAAAAATGTAGATTGTGAAGCCAAATGAAATAGCCTGGAAGACCACCCCAACCCCTACGATATTCCAGCCGTAGTACATCGCTTATTCCCTGTGCTTGATAGCTTTGCGTGAATTCTAGTTGTTCTGAGCTCTAGTTTTCGTGAGCCCTAGTCTGAACACTGTACCCTATTCGCATGGTCGACGGTTAATTCGAATTTGAATGGGTGCTTCCTGCAGATAGGAAACCAGTTGAAGGAAAGTGTCGGTTCATTGTAAGAATGAGCTGCTTACCACGAAGGGTTGTTTAACACTAGTGAATAGGCCATGGTGTAAACATCTGGAAACAAAAGGGTAGAGGAGATTGTTATATGGACCATCCATCATTGAAAGACAAGGTTGCCATTGTTACTGGTGCAGCACTTGGCATGGGTGCAGCAACGGCAAAACTTTTTGGCGCTGCGGGTGCCAGTGTCGTTGTAGCAGACCGAAATGAAGAGAAAGGTTTGGAGGTCGTTTCAGAGATAACATCGGCCGGTGGCACGGCAATATTTCAGTTTGCCGATGTATCCAAGACATCCGATGTTGAAGCGTTGGTAAAAGCTGCTGTGGACAATTACGGTGAACTTAATGTTGCCGTAAATAATGCTGCCGTCACTCCGGACACACATCCCGTTCATGAGCTGGATGAGAGCGAATTTGACAATATTATTGCCATCAATCTGAAGGGTGTCGCTATTTGCATGAAGTATGAATTATTGCAAATTCAGAAGCAGGGGGCGGGTGGTTCAATCGTCAATATTGGCTCCGTTAATTCATTTCGACCTCAGCCGTTTAGTACAGCTTATACCGCAGCGAAACATGCGGTGGTCGGCATGACAAAAGTGGCTGCTCTGGAAAATGCCGCCGGTGGAATTCGCGTCAATGCCGTTGCACCGGGGGCAATTGATACGCCCATGTTGCAAGGTTCTATGGGCGGATCCCCTGATGAAGCAATGGTGGCCTTAGTTGCAGGTAGGCTTAGTTTGTTCAACAGGCTCGGGAAACCTGAAGAAGTTGCTCAGGCAAGTTTGTGGCTTTGTTCAGACTTGAGTTCGTTTGTGACCGGCTCAACCATGTGCGTGGATGCTGGATATACAAATAGCTAAAATCTGGCGATACAGGTTTCAGCTTCGCTGAAACCTATGCACGAAGTCGTTGTACTGTATATCCTGGCTATCACCCCAGCCGACCTTACCGCCGAGCTTCCATCGAGTCTGGCAGAAATAGACGTTCATGTTCTGCCAGGTTTGCCATGGCATTCTGGCTGTCACGGAGCCAGTGATTTCATGCTCGTGCCCACCAACTTCCGTTAGGGAAAGTTCAAACAAGGTGGGTGCGAGTCCGTCTGTGTCGCGGGTTGTGAGTTTTGACGCAGACGCGAGGGGGACTGTCTCTCCATCCCTTCTGACATAACCCCAGATCAAATTTTTTCCGGCTGGACGGCCAGGATATGCATCCAGCCATTCCGGATTCTTTGCAGGGTCATCAAAAGCAAGGACATGAAATGCAAGCTCGTCGTTGAAGGCTCCGACCATCCAGGTTATTGGCGGTCCCCCACTTGCTGTCTCCTTACGTATACCAGCCCAGGATCGGTCACGGGTAAAGTAGCCATCAATCTCATAATCTGTGCCTGCCAACTGGAGTTGGCCCCTGGTACGCATGGACTGCGCGAAATGCTGACCACCTGGTCGTCCCGCCGGCGGCATAATCGCCTTGTATCCAATCGAAAACGCCATGCCCCGATCTTCATCCTGACAGCTTATGTTGATTTCGTTGAGTGGCTCTATCACTTTTACCTTCAGGCCAAGCTCTTCAATGCCGTAGTCGTCAATATCTCCCTCAAGCATTGGCAGAAAGCCAAAATGGTTGATGTATTCGCAGGTCAGCGTGCTGGTTTTAATTCCTTTCCAGATGTAGACGCTGGCACTCATTACATGAAGCCGAGGGTGAAACCAGATGTAGATTTCACCGTTGATCTGGCTCTCGGGTATGTTGAATCCAAAGTAAGAAGTTTCTGTTGTTGCGTAGTGTGCATCCTCCGGGACAGGATGCAGGAATTCATCTTCAGGAACGGGTTTGCTGAGGGGCATGCCGTCAATGCCGCGTGATTGAGTAATTGTCTTTGAACTGTTCATTTCTATGCTCCTTCACTTATCTTAAGCAACTGCGCACCTGTTTGTTGGACGAATTGGCGATAGAGCGGGATCCCCTGGTACGCCATCTTTGTTGCTCGGTAAGAATCACTCAAAAAGCCATACCAGGATACAGAGCAACAGGTAGCGTTGCGAACCTGGCCCCAGACTTCATAAAAGATGGAGTCCCGCTCGCGAAATTTGATCCCGCCTGCATCTTCGTAAGCTGCAAGAAATTGGTCCCAGGGCATAAGGGGCTCAATGAATCTTCTGCAGTAACACAGATCCTCCATTGCATCACCGGCGTGTGCAAATTCCCAGTCGAGTAGTGCCACGATGGCTCCGTTATCAACAAGTATGTTGTGAAAGCCGACGTCTCCATGGCAAAGGGATATTATAGGAACATCGGCTGGGATATTGTTCAACAGCCACTGGAAACCAGCGGCCAGGGTTGGAGATACATGAACCCGCCGGTACAACCAGCGATCCTGCCACTCTTCTATATAGCTGCGAAGTGCTTCTCTGGGTGATTGCTGGGCATCAATCGAGAACCCGTATCTGGAAGAATCTTCATTGTGAAGCTTTGCCAAAATCGCTGCGAGATCGCTGCAAATAGATATGCTCTGTTTGCTGTCGGATCCCCAGGCTTCGGTCCCGGATTCACCAGACATCTTTTTCGATATCATAAACGGCTGACCAAAATAATCTGAATCCTGCTCACAAATAAGCGGTTCGGCCACCGGATACCCATTCTCACAAAGGGCTTTCAGCAATTTATACTCATCAACAACAGTATTCTCACCCGGCCCGAATGGCAGGTCCCGGCGGCTGACCAATGTCTCAATTTCAACGCCTTTGACGGTCAGTTGAGAAATTGTGTGGGTGTCCTTGGAAAAACCACCTGGAATCCGCTTTACTCCAGCTACTTTGCCAACGTCCAGTAACGAGGCATGTTTCTCTGCCAGGTAGTCGTTGACAATTTCATCTGTCAGATTCTTTTCCATGCTCGAGAGAAGCGAGGTGTTCCTGCTGGTACCTTCGCCCAGTGCCTGCTGCTCTGCAGCAAATAGATCCTGGTCATGGCGCAGGGTATCGAGCACAAACGGGTTAATTTCGGTGCCCTCAAAATGGTCAGCGGGAGCTTGAGAGATAGCCATATCAACCGCTGATGCTGTTTCAAAATAATTTGTCGAAAAATCCGGACTGCCAACGGCAACGTCACTTTCAAGTTCATGGCCATGATTGCGATTGTTGGCTTGCCCGTTTCCTGGGTTGAGACCCTTGAGAAGGGCTGTGAGCTTCGCCGTATGTTCCGGCAGGAATTCCCCTGCTGACTGATCCCACATTGATAAATAGGAGAGGACTTCCGTTGCCATCAGTGCTGAGAATTTGGCGTCGGAGCTCGTTAATTCAGGCAAGATAGTCGTCAGAATATCCGCCTTAACAGATTCGAGTACCTGTGAAAGGATAGGGTTTATCATGATTATGACCTCAGCAATATGGTGCCTTTTTTGGCAAGTTCGTCAATTTCCTCGGAGCTGTAATTCATTTCATGGAGCAACTGCCTGCCATCCTGACCATGGCCAGGGGCAGAGCAGAGCGTCAGTTCGGAGCCAAAAGAGCTTGCCGCTGGCCTCGGTCCCCTGATATTCCCAGCCAGGGGGTGGACAGTTTCTTGCAGATATCCAGCCGCTTCGACTTGAGGGTCAGATGCGACTTCTGCCGGTGATAAAACAGGCGCCGCAGGAACATCAGCCCCGCGAAGAACTTCGAGGAGGTCCGCCAGGGGGACGTTAGAAATTGACTCCTGAAGCGTATTGAACCAGTCCGCTATGTCGGCGCCGCGTTTAGCGGCAGTCTCGAAGCGCCCGTTGTCGAGCAAGTCCTGACGGTTAAGTGCCTCGCAGAAACTTTTTGCCTGCTTGTCGGTGCTGACCGCGAGACTGACCCACCCATCTTTCGCCTTAAAGAGTCGGTAACTCGATAAGATATTGGGCTGATGTGTGGCATCATCATCCAGCAGACTGCAGTGCATCATGACGTCCATCCAGGTGAAGGTTATATTTGATTCCAGCATCCCGAGTTGTATGTGTGATCCTTCTCCCGTTCGGGCTGATTTAACCAGCGCTGCAGTAATTGCCTGGGCGTTGGCGGTCGCAGCCACTTTGTCGGCGACAAATCCGCGCACCAGTGTAGGATCGTCTCCAACCTGCTGGGCACTCGCCCATCCCGAAAGCGACTGGATGAGAGGATCATAAACAGGTAGATCCCTGTAGGGGCCGGTGGGCCCGAAGCCTGTTGATGAACAATAAACAAGGGATGGATATTTGCTGTTGACTGCATCGAACCCGAAACCCAGTTTAGAGAGTACGCCTGGGCGAAAACCTTCGATGAGTGCATCAGTAGTTTCCAGCAGTTGCCAAAGAATCTTCTTGCCGGCCTCATCTTTCAAATCCAGTGCAATCGACCGTTTGCCAGAATTAGCATGTGCAAACATAGCACTGATGCCGCCTTTGTTGCTGCCATAGAATCGTAGTTCATCACCGGTGCCGGTATTTTCAATTTTGATGACCTCAGCGCCGTAGGATGCCAGCAATTGCGTAGCAAGCGGGACCGCTACCATCTGCCCCAGTTCAATGATTCGTATACCTTCCAGTGGAGCTGTCATACTGTCTCCTTTCACTCAGGTTGATGAATTAGTGCTTTTCTGCACTTTTTCAGAATCGCGGACCTCAGCCCGCTCGTGAAAAATCAACTGTCGTTGATTTTCGGCCGATACATTCATGTGTCGTTCTAACAGTCGGCTTTTCAGCAGCCTGCCAGCAGTTGTTATGGACCAGGAGTTCATGCCTGAAGCCACTCGGGCTTGCTTTCCCCGGGTTTCAGCGTTGGGCCTTGCCACACTGGTGCTGTTTCAGACATCTGTAGGACTGGTTTTAGCCTTTGCAGTTGCCCATACGATGACTCGCTGAATTCAGAATAGTCGTTAAACATCTCCCAGAGGCTGGCCTGGGTTTGCGATGCAGATTGATCGTAAGGTGTACCAAGGCTTAAAAACCACCTGGCCGTCTGGTTGAGTGATACCTTTACGTGCCAGGAGCCGCCAACCTCTGCCCGCTTCTTTAGTGCTGCCAGTACACCGTAGGCACCCCAGCAGCCCGTAGCATAGTCATGCATGGCGAAATGAAGCCGTTCTGGATCCGCAGGCGCCCCTGGTTGTTCGTGCAATAACAACACGCCAGATGCCGCTCTCACATTGCTGTCATAGCCGCGTTTATGTATCCATGGACCCTTGTGTCCATAGCAGTTTTCGGAAACGTAAATCACACCAGGGCTGGCTGCCGCGACCTGCTCTGGTGAAAACCCCCGCTGTGCCAGGTGTCCGGTGCGGAATGACTGGCTAAAAATATCGGCATCCCGCATTAGCTCTCTGAGCAGTCGCTTGTCTTCAGGTTTGTCGATATTTATATGCGCTCGCCGTTTGCCATGGCCCGTGTCGGCCTGGGAAGATTTCAGGTCTGCGAGGTGAGGAGCGCCGATGTGAAGTACGTCTGCACCAAACTCCGCGAGGGTGCGTGATACTGTCGGGCCTGCGAGTACGCGGGTCAAGTCCAGAACACGCAGACCACTCAGCGGTCTTGTCCCTTCAGGCAGGGGTGAGGGGGGTGCGTCACCAATTTGTTCCAGTTCAACCACCGGCAGACTGCTGGCCGCGTGTCCCTGGGGGTGGTTTAACCATTCCTTCTCATTGCGGATCACGACTCCTGATAGATCCCTTTCTGTCAGGGCATCTTCCAGTTCGAAACTTTCCCATTCAGCTATTGCGGCTGCTGCCGAGTCACGATCTGGCTCACAGCCCAGTACTTCGAGGGTGCCGTTGGTGAGAGGCGGAAAAACACAGCTGATTGAAATCCACTTCCCGTCCCGGCACTTGAAGAGGCCTTCGACGGGCAGGTCATCCAGCTCGTCCATTGTGGTCGCAACCTCACCATCAACTTTGAGTAACCACATGCTGCTCATGAATAGTGCAGCATGGTTCAGGTCAACGTTGATTTCCTGTCGGCGCCCGCTACGGGCCGCCCAGATGTCATCGATACCGGAACCGACCATTGCCATCGCTGCGCCCATGCCAGAGGCAAGGCACATAGGGGAGGGGAATACAGGATCACCACCCTTGAAGCTCGTGGCTGACTGGGGAAATGAAACCCCTGCGGCGTCGATTATTCTGGCAAATTCCTTTTGTGTCATCATGCCTGTTAAGGACCTTTGCCTGGGTTGATCGCGATCATCAGCATGAATGCGTCGGCGTCATAATGAGTTGATACAATAATGTAGCACGTTGTACCATGCAACCTGAGTTGTCTTCCTTTGGTCATATGAAATTGCTCCAGTTTAGTCCTTAGGGCGACTGAGTGGGCTGGATCGGCGGGGAACGACAAGCGAGCATAAAACTGGTCCAGGTTATGGTAACCAGTTCTTTAAGGGGTAATAAATAATGAAAGTGGGCCTGAGCTGGGATCTTGATCAGAATGCAGATCCCGTTGAAACTCCTGTTGAAAGATGGCGCTCGGTACTGGATGAAATTATCCAAGCGGATAACCTGGGGTTTGATAGTGTCTGGATTCCAGAAGGGCGGGATACCGCTGTCTCCTGTCCGCAACCGTCAATGTATTTAACCGGCGCTGCGGTTAAAACCAAAAGCATTCAACTGGTTGCTGCATCCAGAACCGTTGGGCACGCGCACCCGGTACGAATTGCTGAGGAAGTGGCGGTACTTGATTTGTATTCACAGGGTCGAGCTGGTATCAGTTTCCTCTCCGGTGCAAGCCAGCAGGTAGCTGAGCAACATGTGCAGGAGGTCGTTGACTTTGTGAAGGTCGCCTGGACTGCGGATGAATTTCGCTATCGCGGCGACTACCTTCAGTTCCCCTCCAGTACGGGTGATGAAGCGCCAAGAGGTGCCAGTGAGCCCGAGCCGAACAGTGCCTCGGAATTCGTGCCACAGTGGGAAGCTGGTCCTGTGCAGCCAGAATTTCTGACTGTTACGCCGAAGCCGCATCAGCGCCTCCCCATGGCGTATATTGAAGTTGATGAAGAATCCACGCTTGAGTGGGCAGCGAGGCAAGGTGTATCACCTGTCGTGCGAGCTGATGTTCCAACGGAAGAGGCGGTTGAGCGCCTTGCCCGTTATCGCAGGATTGCAGATGATGCTGGACGTAGTAGGGCGGAAGTAGACCCGATACTTGAGCGTCGACTGATTATTGATGGCGCCAGTGACCCGCATACCTTAGGTGGTACAAGTGATGAACTGATAAAGACTATCCGCCAGCTCAAGTTAGTGGGTAGTTTCAGGCACCTGGTGTGGAAGCGAGAAACAAGTAATGACGGCCAGTTATTGCAATTTGCCGGTGAGATACAACCATTGCTTCAAGCGTGAAGAATAAGTGACAGGAGTAAGATGATGGAATTCTGGACCGGTGCAGGGACAGTCAGCAAGAATCGAAAAATGCCCACGGCTATTGCTGCTGGCTATGATGCGGCGGCGGAGGGAGCGATAACAGCCGAGAAGTTAGGATTTGATGGTGTAAGCGCAGCAGAACACCATTTTATGTACGATGCATTTATGCCCCAGCCATTGCAGTCACTGGCGGCTATGGCTGCGGTAACTGAGAGAGTTAAATTGCTGACCGGCGCGATGCTGCTGCCCCTTTATGATCCGCTCGAGGCGGCCGAGCAGTCAATTACTCTTGATATTCTATCCAACGGCAGAGTCTGTATGGGCCTTGGTATGGGATATCGCCCCCTCGAATTCAACACCTTTGGAACAGCGAAGAAAACTCGCGGTGCCAGGCTTGTAGAGGGAATGGAAGTTTTACGGTTAGGGACATCCCAAGAAACATTTTCCTATGAAGGTAAGCACTACCAATACGAAAATGTAAGTCTGCTGCCACGCCCAGTGCAAAGTCCAATCGAAATGTACTTCTGCGGCGGTGCCACCCCATTCGGGGCGCGTCGAGCGGGTAAGGCTGGGTTACCCTATTGGTTAGCCAATTCACCAACGGATCACTCTGAGGAGATTATCAAGGAGTACCGGCGCATTGGCCTGGAAACTGGTCACGCTCCTGAGCAACTCAAGGTAGCAGTATTCAAGGATCTGTGTATCGCCGACACCATGCCAGAGGCGCTCGAATTGCGTGACTTCATGATGAATACCTTCTATGAAGAGCACATCCTCGGCTACGGTTACCTGGTGGACGCGGATGGCAAGAATCTCTACAACCCGCCGAAAGATCATCCGATATACCAGCGGTTTTACAATAGCCTTGCCTGTGTAACACCGGAAATGGCGGTTGAGGAAGTCAAACGCCATGAGCAGATGGGCATTGATGCAATCTATATGGGCAATCGTGATCTTGTGGCAAAGCACATTCTGCCGGAATTCAAATAGATTAAAATCCTGACAGGTCTAGTATTGCGCGGTACCACCATCAACGCTGAGTGAGGCACCTGTAATTCCACCGCCAGCTTCACTCGCCAGTAGCACGGCAAGGGCAGCGACTTCTTCCACCGTGTTGGGGCGCTGAAGGGCAGAGTCCTTTGCGAACAGTGCAACCATCTCATCGAAGGTCATCCCCATTGATTCAGCTGTGGCAGGACCATTGTCCTTTACGATATCCGTAATGATGAGGCCAGGGCAGATCGAATTAACCGTTACGCCTTCCGTACCCACTTCTCGGGCAATCGATTTAGTCATGCCATTGATCGCGTGTTTTGCCGCTGTGTAAGCAGTGAATACCGGCTTGCCATGCTTGCCTTCGGTGGAGGAAATATTGATTACCCGCCCCCATTTGTTAGCAATCATTGTCCTGACCGCGAGTCGAGTAGCCCAGAAGGTTGAGTAAACATTCCATTTCATGGTGTGATCGAAGGCTTCGTCGGTCAGGTCCACCAGGGGCTGAAGGTCGTTACTTCCTCCTGCGTTATTCACCAGTATATCGAGGTTGCCAAAGTGGGCAATTGTCTGGTTGATGAAACCTTCTATATCAGATTGGTTAATCGCATCCCCTTGAACGAAGACCAGGTTGTCACCTGCGCCCAGTTCTTTGAGCATGGCCTGCGCCTTCTCTTCGTTGCGCGCCATGATAGTAACCTTTGCCCCTTCGGTGAGGTAAGCTTCTGCGATGCCTCTGCCGATACCTGCAGACCCGCCGGTGATGGCGGCGATTTTATTTTTAAGTTTCATGCCATTCTCCTTCTTGACGACTAATTTCAACTATAGCATCTTTGTCTGATATCAATATACCTAGAGATCTCACTGCATGCGCAATTACCCAGGAAAAAAGGATGGTACTGTTTACAGAAATAGAGAGGTTCACTACTGTTCACAGAAATTCACAAACTTCGTCCGCAGCATCGTATTTTGGACGTTGCTGGCTGTCAGTCTTGGAACGGGTAGCCAGGTTATGGCAGGAGATTCATCTGCTGAGGGGCCAAGAATCTTGCCGGTAGATGAACAAGATCTTCCCGAACATTTGAAGCAACTAAAAAATAGCAACCCTCGTATTGCCCGGCTGAATATTATTCGTACGATGGCGCGTCATCCTGAGTTGCATAAAGCCTGGTCCAAGTTTGCCGGCTACATCATTCGCAACAGTACCTTGCCCGACAGGGATAGGGAACTGGCGACACTTCGCATTGGCTGGCTTTGCAAAGCTGAATATGAATGGTCTCAGCATACTGTCATGGCGAAAGCAGTGGGCGTTACTGAAGCAGAGATTGAGCAGGTTATCCTGGGAAGTACTGGAAACTGGAATGAATTTGACAGGGCGCTGATGACGGCGGTTGATGAGTTGCATACGAGTTCCTCTATCACGGATGTCACCTGGCGGCAACTTAGCAGCCATTACAGCGAACAGCAGATGATGGACCTGGTTTTCACCGTCGGGCAGTACACGTTGGTGTCGATGGCGCTGAATAGCTTTGGCGTTGAGATCGATGAGGGATATTCAGGTTTCCCTGAATCGTCCATGAAGGAGCCTGGAATAACTGCCAATTAGGCAACCATTCTGCCATCGAGTTTTTAGGGCATCAGGCACATGCATCATCTGTGCATCATGTTATCCTTTATGGATTGGTACAAAAATAATGATTCTATCGAGCCGATTCACGGCAGGGGTTCAACATGACGAAAAGATTAAAAGGTAAGGTTGCAGCTATTACGGGTGCATACAGTGGTTTTGGTGCAGCAACTGCCAGCAGGTTTGTAGCCGAGGGTTGCCGCGTCGTGCTGGGTGATATCCAGGATATAGATACAAGTGAATATGGTGACAGTGCCGTTTTCGCACACTGTGATGTTTCCAAGGAAGATGATGTCAGTAACCTGGTTGACCTCGCCGTGAGTCATTTTGGCAAGCTCGACATTATGTTCAACAATGCGGGCATCGTTGGTGCAGTCGGACCTATTGATACGATTCCTGCAGAGGAATGGTCAGCCACCCTTGCGATACTTCTCAATGGTCCTTTCTACGGTATGAAGCATGCTGCCAGGGTGATGAAGCCCCAGGGATCTGGATCAATTATCAGTACCTCCAGCACTGCCGGGCTGACTGGCGGGCTTGGCCCTAACGCCTACACGGCTGCCAAACATGGGGTAGTTGGACTGACCAAAAATGTGGCAACGGACCTTTGTCACTATGGTATACGGGTAAATGCCATAGCGCCGGCGGGTATGGCGACCGCTATGGTTGCAAGCCTGATGGCTGGTGACCCCAAGGCTATTGAAGAGGCAAAGAACATACTGGCAGAACAATCTCCCCTCAAGGGCCGTCCTGGAACCGCGGAAGATGTAGCCAACGCGGCACTATGGTTAGCAAGCGATGAGTCGGGGTATACCACCGGTCACACACTTACCACAGATTCAGGTGTCACCATCGGCGCGACGGTTGAAGGTCCTGCGTTCAATGAGCGCCAACCCATGATTCGAGAAGCGGGTAAAGAAGGACTCTGATCGAGGGCTTTTGAAGGGGAGAGAGCTGAAATGAAAGCAGCGATATTTGAGCAGCCAGGTAAATCCCTGGTAATAGGTGAGCGAGATGATCCGCGAATTGTAGAGAACGAGATGCTGCTGCGCGTAAGGTACTGCGGAATCTGCGGCACAGATATACATGCCTCTCGTGAGGGTCCTTTCATGGCCCCGCCGGGTACGGTATTTGGACATGAGTTCGCTGGTGAAATAATCGAGATTGGCGGTGGCATATCGAGTGACCAATTTTCCATTGGTGAACGGGTTACCTCATTGCCGTTCATTGGCGACAAGACCATTGGCCTTGGTGACGTCGATGGAGGCTATGCAGAACTTGTTAAGGTGGACTATCAACAGGCCGTCAAGCTCCCGGATGCGATAGATGACGTGCAGGGCGCGCTGGTTGAGCCCATGGCTGTTGGGCTGCATTCAGTGAAGATGGCAGACTCTGTTGCCGGCAAGAAGGTGCTTATAATCGGTGCCGGTCCAATTGGTCTTGCCTGTGCGATCTGGTGTCGTTTTTTTGGTGCTGATAGAGTGGTTATCAGCGAATTTTCAGAGACGCGAATTCGCATTGCTGAAGGCATTGGTTTTACCGAATTTATCAGCCCCGATCAGGATGTTGGTGCGGAGTTCACGTCACTCACTGGCGCTGAGCCAGCCGTTCAGTTTGAATGCGTCGGCGCGCCGGGAATGTTACAGAGTTGTATTGAACGAGCACCAGCGAGGGGTGTGGTGATGGGCATAGGCGTTTGTGACAGCCCCGACAGCATCACACCACTACTGGCTTTCATGAAGGAACTGCGCATGCAATGGGCGGTTGGCTATGACAAGGCCGACTTCGAGTTTGCTATTGAAATGATGACGCAGGGCCGGCTAGAGCCGATGCCCATGGTTACAGATATTATCAGCCTGGATCAGGTGCCGGAATTTTTTGAACAATTGCGCCAGCCATCCAGCCAATGCAAGGTGCTGATTGATTTGCTGAAATGATCAGTTGGTTCAAAAGGTACACCAAGAATAATCACAGAGAGAACAAATAATGAGCGACAATCAATCAAATCAAATAGAGCAGTTAATGGATGAAGCGGAACTGCGGCGACTGACCACAAACTATGCGATAGCGACGGACGCGCTGGGCAGTGGTGATCCTGACAGGCAAGTATCAGGCCGGGCGCTTTACCATAAAGTATTTGCGCCTGATGCGCGCGTCAGTGCTGGTGAGTCTGAACAATTTATTGGCCCTGATGCCTGGGCGGATTACGTTACTAAAGCCCTTGAAACATTCTCAACGACGCAGCACCTGGTTGGTACCATTGACGTCGAATTGACGGGAAAGGATAGCGCAAGAATTGCGACATACTTGAGTGCAACCCACGAATATGAGCCAAGAGGTACGCTCTGGATCGTACTTGGCACCTATGATGATGAAGCAACAAAAACCGAATCAGGATGGCTTATAACCAAACGCCACCTGTCCATGACCTCATCCGAAGAACGTGCCCACGACGCGGCAAGTGCTCAATAAATAGAACCCCTAATTAAGGGTTCTCACAGCCCATTTCCGCGCTTTACCTGCAGCCAGTTAGGGCAGCAGGGTGTGCTCTTTTGTTGGTGCGCTTTCAAGCTTGTAATAGGCAAAACCAAAAATATCCAGTGCAGAGGCACCGCTTTCCGTTGTGGGAATGCCACCGGATGGAGCCGTAGCAAGGGTCGCACCCAAGTCTCCAGCAACCTTCTCCACATCGTCGGTTTCCAGTTCAAAAATCCCGACAAATTGAGTGGCTTCACCTGCATTTACTGAGGCAATTTTGTAACGAGCACCACCCCGAATTCCTGGCGTGCTGATAATGTCGTCCATATGCCAGTCATACCACTTATTTAGTGCATCAACATCGGCATCCGCGGCAGGCGCGGTATAGGTGACCAGCAGGCCTTCGGCAGCGTTATCTGGAGATACGTCATTTTCACCTACCTCCAGCGTTTTTGTGTAGTAGGCCCAGGTGTCCACTGATATTAGTCCACCAGGTCTTGTTCCTCCACCAGCGCCATGAATTTTCCATTCATCTCCCTGGCCTGTTGCCTCTGGCATTACCATACGTTTTGGATCGGGCGCGTTGAGGTACGCCATCATGCCATTGTTAGCATCTGTCGCATCATCATTGTCAATATAGTAGAGTGCCAGATAAGGTGGAACCTCACCAATGTGGGTCATGGCAAGCTTGTAGCGGAGTGCTGCCGTCAATCCAGGTGCGTGCAGCACATCAGGTACATGGTTGCCCGTATACCATTCATTGAATTCATCTTCCCGAGCCATATCTTGAGGATGGGTTCGGACTAGCATGAGCGTGTTAGTTAACATCTTATTGAATCTCCTGAGCGGAACTTGGTTGTTTACGGCTATTTTTCTTCCAGTACATCATCCGGATGTATCGCAATGTTTAGATCTATTTACTGCCTACCTTCCTAGTTGACTAATATATGGAAACTGGGCTCAACAATAAAGGAGCTACTCTGCCGAATCAATAGCCCGCAGAATCGGCTGAAAAATGGTGAGTTGGAGTCCCCGCTGTTCTGGAGCGCTCAGATGTGGAAGAATGAAAGCTACTTACAAAAAGCCAATTCTATATAAATGGAGCTAGTTGATGCCAACGCGCGTGCTAACGGAAGCAGATGAACTACCAAGACACCAGACCATCAGTACCTTTGATACAGTCGCTAACTCAAATCCCGAATGGAACGATGGTTACTGGTTCTGTTTTGGTGACCCGGCGGGCGAGGTCAATCTGATTACAGGTATACGTCTGTATCACAACACCAACGTGATTGATGCCTACGTCATAGTTAGTACCCAGGAAGGCAAACAGTACAACCTGCGGGCAAGCCGCAGATTACGCCCAAGAATTGATGACATAGCCGTAGGCCCCTTCTGGCAGGAGATTATTAGAGGCCTGCATACCATCAGGCTTGGTTGTGATGAAAATCCCCATCAGGTTGCGTTTGACGTTCTCTGGGAAAGCACAGCCCCACCACACGATGAGGCAACTGGTGTACAGAACTACCGGGACGGCCGACTGGTTGGTGAGCGATCCAATTATGTACAGGTAGGTGCACTCTCTGGCTGGGTCGAGGTTGGTGGCAAGAGATGGGAATTCACGGTTGAGGATGGCTGGGCTGGTGCCCGGGACCATTCATGGGGTCAGGGGTATACGGGTGCAGGTGAGAAGCCGAACCAATACGCCGCTCCAGTCGTGACAGACGGAAAAACGCGTGGTGGCTGGGGTGGCCCCGGGATGCGGCACTGGGGATTGATCAAGTTCCCTGACCGTAGCCTTTTTTATGCCTTTATGAGGAATTCTGATGGTACCTATTCAGAGTCTGGTACGGGTGCGAGAGGTAGTAGTGCCATCCACAGTGTTATTGACCATAACTATGGTAGCGATATACCCAAGTGGTCTTACACGGATGTGGAAGCGCTGGATCATGAATGGGTTGACGGCCAGCCGCTATTAAAGTGTGGTCGCATCAACTTGACCCGCTCCGATGGTAGTGTCGACCGCTTTCAGGTTGATGTTGTCAGCAAACCTGTACACATGCAGGGAGGCGGTTACTGGGGTGGCTGGAATGATCAGCTCGGCAGGGGTATCTACCGGGGTGAAGAATATGTCGAAGGAGAAATCTGGGATATCAGCCATCCAGTGAAGATCTTCACAGCTGATGGGGAGGAAGTGCCCCCGACACCAGCCGCTGGAGCAGCATATTGGGAAGTCTATGCCCTGTATACAAACCTTGATGATCCGAATGATGTCGGTCTTGGAATACTCGAAGCCGCTATCATTGGTGACTATGAAGGTGTTAAGGCTCGCTAGGGAACATATCCTCGGCATTTGGCAGACGCTGCAGGTGATTCCCATTGTCTACGGGTACTACCTGCCCCGTCATGGATGTTGACAGGTCGCTGGCCAGGAATATGGCAACATCGGCACAATCGTCGACGGACGTTACTCTACGCAAGGGGGTTTCCTTTATGAATGCCCGTGAGATAGGCGATTCACTCTCGAGATTTACCTGCGCATCGTCAATGGGCTCCATGCCGCCGTAGGCGTTCATCGCCGTAGGCACAAAAGTTGGTGCCAGAGCATTCACGCGTACATTAGATGGGCCGTATTCTCTGGCAGCGATCTTGGTGACGAAATTTGCGGCAGCCTTGCAGCCAGAGTAGGGGGATAGTCCGACGGGAACCATCACAGCAGTAGCGGAAGTAATGTTGATCAAGGAGCCACCACCGTTGGCCGCATGGGCATTACCAAAATGCTTCATGAAATAGTAGGCACCAAAAAACTGAACATCAGCCACTTGTTTTAGCAGAGCAGGATCCAGATCAGCGAGGGTTGACGGCATATTTACGCCTGCTGAATTGATGCTGAAGTCAATCCTTCCCCATTTTTCTACTGCAGCATTTGCGAGTGCTTCAAGATCATCATAATTGCTGACATCACAGCGAATGGGGGTGGCGCCAATCTCTTTTGATAACTTTTCAAGTTGATCCACTCTGCGGGCAGCGACTATTAGTTCAGCCCCTTCTTCTACGAATCTTTCTGCGATTCGCCAGCCAATACCACTTGAGGCGCCCAATACCACTCCCACTTTACCGTCGAGTATACCCATTTCTATCTATTGCTCCCTTGTTTGTCGTATATCGTGTTGTTGAGTATTGCCACTGCTGTGCCTGGCCCAAAACCGACCTGCTGTAAATTGCAAACCCATGGATTTCCGTCTCTACTCAGGTGAGTCATCGGAATGTCTGAACTGTAGCACGGCTGTATAGGGATTTGGAATATGCCGATTGATATGAGGTCTTTGGAACCTTGCGCCAGCTGAGTTAATCCATTATTGAGACGTTCATTTTGAACACCAACCCTAATTGACGTATGGTCGAGGCGTTGATTGATTTTAATGTTTCTGACCAACATGATTTCAGGGACATCCTCCAAACAAACAAGTGACCAGACTATTTATCTATGAAACTGAACCTTACCAAAATGGATGAATTCCCACGTCATCAGACTGGCGTCACCTTTGATATTGTCAACAGTACTTCACCGCACTGGAGTGACGGTTATTACTACACACTGGGTGATGATCAGGGCCGGGTTGCCTTTTTTTCGGCGCTGCGACTTTATGCAGTGAACGATGTAATGGATGCATTCACCTGCGTTTCCGGTGGTGGCCTGCAACACAATATGCGGTTTTCCAGGAGACTGAGACCCCGCATTGATGACCTTGAGTGTGGCGCTATGTCAGTGGAGATTATTGAGGGCCTTCGTCGTATCCGCACCAAGGCTGAACCAAACGAATATGGCATCAGCTATGACCTGTTATGGGAAGGTTTTACTCCTCCCTACAACGAGGAGTACCACATCAATTTTGCTGGCGGGCGATTGGTGGGTGAGCGCAGTAATTATGATCAGGTTATGGATGTCACCGGCTGGCTTGAGATCAAGGGCGAGCGATATGAGGTGGAGCCGGAGCATTGGACTGGTGTTCGGGATCATTCCTGGGGTATCGGGCCAACGGGTGGTCCTCCCTCTAATGTCGCGGCCCCCCTTCCCCGGGGCGTACCCTTTGGTCTGCGACAGTGGGTATGGTTCAAGCTGCCTGACAGGGCCATCTTCTGGCACTTTCACCGTAATGCCAGCGGTCAGCTGACAAAGTTTGAGAGTGTTTGCATGTACCCCTATGGGGATGATCGAGAGCCTTATACCTATGCCAATATTGAACAGGATCTGGAGTTTGTTCCCGGCGAACGCAGGCTTATGAGGGGCACCGTGGAAATGACACGTGAGGATGGTGTTGTGGAACGGTTTCTAATGGAAAATATTACCGATCCGGTTTATCTCGAAGGTGGCGGATACTGGGAGGGCTATGACGATCACTGGGGGCGAGGCGTCTACCGCGGAGATGATCATGCGGAGGGGGAAACCTGGGACGTATCCCATCCGACCCGGATAGGTGACCCCAAGGGCATAGCACAGTCCCGGCCAGATGCCTGGTGTGAAAATTTTGGCCGGTTCACCAGTCTCGATAACCCAGCTGATGTTGGTATCGGGCATCTCGAATGTGTAGTTTCGGGACCCTATCCAGGATTTGCAGATTAAGGAACGGCAAATTCCTGGTGCCGTTTGAAATCTGATGAGACATTTGGAATACTCGAGGGTGTCGCCAAAAGAATCGGTGACAATCATGCGGCGGGCGTGTCATAGAATACCGCCGATTTCTCTATAAATCACCGATGGGCAGAATCCGAGGGCTGGATGACTTCCAGACTCACGGTTCCCGATGGGGACCCTTTACTGTTCGAGCGTTGACAAGAAGGAGTACGTGTAGATGGCGGTAAGTGCAGCTGAGATTGATATAGGAAAACGATTGTTCAACGAGGGTTGGGGTGGTGATACACCCGAAGCTCCACTGCAATTTATGACTGAAGACGTTGTCATGCGAGATATTCTAGGGCATGCCGAAGCCATGCGCGGGCACCAGGAAGTGGTAGATTTCTGGGGTAAAGCTGCCGGAAATCTGCGCGTGCCACCGGAAGAGATCTTCGTCTCGGAAAATGGTATGTCCATGACCTGGATGGCTTACGTCCGGATACTTGATGACAGCCAGGGAGCAGAAAATAAGGGCAGGTGGATGTGTGGCGAAGGCATGTCTCGCCTCGAGTTTCGAGATGGCCTGGTTTGCCTTGAGGTTGACTACTGGAATGGACCCCAGGGGACATGCGATGACTGGGCCGAGCATCTTGCAGCCAGGGCTGCTATGACTGCGGAGCAACTGGGTCAAATTACCGGTGGGGATCTAAAGTAAATTCCTGACAGGAACTGAAGAGCGCGGGTTGATCGGACAAGAATGCGTTAGAGCTTGTGCGGGATAGCTGTGATGAGGCCGACTAGAAGAGCCTTGAGAAACACTGTGGATATTAGTCTGCAGGCACTTGTCTATAGGAACAGGAGAACAAGGGATGACATTACCGGTACCACCTGATGCTGCAATGATTTTGCAGAACAGCATCGTTACGCTTCGGGACGTCTTGTTACCGCTCACCAAAGATGATGAATATGCCCGCTTCAATGGTGGCTTACTCGTTGGTGCGCTTGAATATGCACTTGCCTCCCTGGAGGAAGACAGGGCCAGCAAGAATCGAACCGGGTTGGCGGCGGCACTGGAAGAATTACGGCCAGCACTGCTGCAGGCTGATAACGCCGAACTGATCGCCATGATCGATCTGGCATCCCCATTTGAAGCAGCATCGAAGTTGCTGGTATGGGGGCAGAACAACCCTGGAGAACTGGCGAATGAAGTGCAAAAAATATTGCGGGCGGAGCTAAATTTGCAACTTGATACAGAGTTAGGCGCATCAGTGCCGATAATGGGTGCGTTTATGGCCGGTATGCGAGGTGATGTTTGAATAAGGAAAAGCGACATGCCGCTTTAGCACCCTACCTTCGGGACATTTTAGAGGCTGATGATAGTGTTGCTATCGTTGCTGAAAATCGCCTGACCATGGGGCAGTCACGGGCGATGTTTGTGTTGGACCTGGAATATGCCAAAGATGGTGCGGCGATCCAGCGCAAGGTAGTGGTCCGTGTTGAACAGTGGGGGCACCTGGGTTCCGATAGCGAGAATGAAGTGAATATCATGCGTGCCCTGCATGCGCTGGACTACCCGGTCGCAGAGATTCTGGGCTATGAGACATCAAGCGATTTACTTGAACAGCCCTTTTTTGTCATGGGCTTTGTGCCTGGCGTGAGTACCTTCTCGGAGGATACGGCGGATGAATATATTGCTGCACTGCATCGCCTGCACTCTATTGATGCGACCAGTGACGCCTTTGACTTCCTTGAAACACCAGGGGCACCACATGGTGCAGCCCTGCAGCAGGTGGAACGGTGGTATGACACTTATCGCTCCCACATAGTGGGTGAACCATCACCCCTGGTTGAGGAAGCGACACAGTGGCTGCGCAATAATGCCCCGGAGAATGAGCGGGTAACTCTCGTCCATGGTGATCCAGGCCCTGGAAATTATCTCTATGACGATGGACATGTTACGGCGGTCGTTGACTGGGAGTTTATTCACAAGGGGGATCCATACGATGACTGGGCCTACCTGATTGCCATGCGAGGTGTGGCCTACCTGCAGGAAGACGACTGGATCGCAAGAATTGAAAAGATCACCGGCAGCAAAATAGACCGGCAGCGGCTGGAATACTGGAAGGCGGTCAACTTCCTGATGGGTGTCGGTATTGATCAGACATCGCACCGGATATACGCCGATCACCAGAATCCAGCACCCAACCTACTGGCTATTGCAACGGGGGTTCACCTGTCGGCGCTAAGACGTTTGTGTAATGCGATATTCTTGTGATATTGCCTAGGGCGCGGTTGCACCCTTAACATCCGCTCACGTTATATCACGACCTGCAGCCGAGGCGGGTGACACAATTCTCCACTGGCGAGCACAAGCCATGTTGCTAGAGGGTTCGGCCGACCTCGTGGCCCTCAACTATGGCTTCCCTGAATCTGTCATGACCATTGGCATCACCAATGACATGTATGTCTGTAACCTGTGTTTTTAGGGATTCGGCCAGTTCCTTGTCCGCGTCATAGCCAATGGCAAGAACGATCGTGTCCACCTTGAAGAAACGGGTCTTGCCGTTGATCGTCACGCTAGCACCTTCGGGCGTGATTTCTTCAATCGTCGTAAACTCATGGGTCATCACACCTGCCATTGCCACGTTGTCCAGCATTGCGGGTCTATTGAACATTGAGAAGTCCCTCGCCAGTTCACTACGTGCGACCAGGTCCACAGCCCTGCCCTGCTTGGCCAGTAGTTCTGCTGTTTCTAGACCGACCATGCCGCCACCAATAACCAGGACCTTTTGCCCCACCGGTACTTCGCCTGTTATTGCCGTTTCGGCTGGCACGACATTGTCACCCTCCATGCCCAGCACATTGAGCCCCCTTGGTTTTGCGCCAATAGCCAGAACCACGGCATCCGGCTTGACCTCGCTGACGAGGTCAGCATTCACTTCTGTGTCTAGCTCGATTTTGACGCCAGCTTTTTTCATACCTGTTTCAAGGTATTTTCTGAAGTCATCGACATCTTCTTTGCCATGACCGGCTGCAGCAGCATACAGTAGTCCACCCAGCCGATTGTCTCTCTCGTACAGGGTTACATCATGTCCTCTCTCGGCTGCTACCCTTGCCGCTTCCATGCCCGCAGGGCCGGAGCCGGCAATCATGACCTTCCGTGCTTTTTCGGCCGGCCCAAACTCAGTCTCGGCTTCATAGCATAGCCGGGCATTGACGGCACAGCTCATGTGATCGTACTTGGATCGGTCAAAACATGTGTTGCAACCAAGGCAGGGTGTTATCGTCTCCGAGAGTCCAGCCTGCGCCTTGTTGGGCCACTCAGGATCAGCCATCAGCGCTCTTGCCATGCCGATAATATCGGCTTTACCAGATCGGAGAATCTCTTCAGCCTCACCGGGTTGGGATATTCTTCCTACAGCGATTATTGGGATACCAACGACCTTTTTGATAGCGCCAGCCCAGTCAGCAAAACAGTTACGTGGAAATGAGATCATCAGTGGCACACAGGATGAGATAAAACCCCGGTTGTGACTGTTGGCTCCTTCGGAGATGATCAGTGCATCGACGCCTGACTCCTCAAGCAGCTGGGCAGCGCGGCAGGAATCCCCCAGTGAGATGCCATTGTGCTCCGGCTCCATCGCAGCAAGCCTGAAGGTAATACCAAAATCGTCCCCGACCGATTTGCGGATAGCCTCTACGGTTTCAGTCATCCAGCGGACCCTGTTCTCGATTGGTCCGCCGTATTCGTCCTCCCGGTGATTGTCCATTGGCGAGAGAAACTGCCGCCAGATGTAGGCATGGGTTGCATGTAGCTCCATGAAATCAAATCCGGCTTCCCGCTGGTTGTAGGCGGCTTCCGCGAGCCAGGCCGTGTATTGATGCATTTCCTCGACCGTAATTTCGAGTGGCCTCGGGTCGGGCCAGTCAATGGCAATGGATTGTTCCGTCGCCGGTGACCAGCCACCGGAAGGTGTCAGGGGGCGAGTGTCTGTTTTCTCCGGGCCGTAGATAGCGAGGGACTGGGTACCGACATAACAATCTTCGGCTGCGTCGTGCATGGTTTTTGCGAACCGCTTAAGTTCCTTGGTCGGGTGGCGAAGTATCTCCATATTGGCCAGACCACCCGTTGTGAGTGCCGCAACGCCACCCCTGGCTCGTGCCGAATAGTAGTTCAAGGCAGTTGCATTACGGTGGCCAGGATTACCAAGGGGCAGGTGGTAAGTCCTGTTCTTGAAGGTCATGGGTCCGACTTTAATAGGCTCGAAAAGTTTCATAGGCTGCTCTCGGTTAGTTCCTAGCTCTGGCTTAATTCCGCAAGAATTGTAGGGTTGTCAGTGTGAGGAGATTTTGGGCCGGTGTAAAGTGCCAGGGAAAATTTTACCGTTAGCCGAAGAAATTATGGAGTCCTGCGTAAATTTTGTGGAAGGGGAGTCGCCGATCAAGGTTGTGGAGAGCGCTCAAGGCAACTTGAAATACTGGCCAAGAATCCCAACTGAGGTCATGCTCGGCTCCTCTTAGAGAGCCGTGCCGCCGTTTACGTCCCACAGGGCACCGGTAACGCCACCGCCTGCATCGGAGGCTAGAAGCACTGCCACCGCTGCCATTTCCTCGACGGTATTCAACCGGTTTATAGCAGCATCCTTGGCGTAATCCTGAACATATTCATCATAGGTCATACCGAGTGCCGCGGCCGCTTCCGGCCCGGTATCTGTCATCAGGTCAGTCTCAACGGCCCCAGGACAGATTGCGTTGCAGGTGATTCCGAGCTGGCCGTTTTCAAAAGCCACAGCTTTTGTAAAGCCATTGATAGCGTGCTTGTTAGTGATGTAATGGGACACCATTGACTTGTTGGCCTGCTTTCCCTCCACGGAGGAGATATTAATGATGCGCCCCCACTGACGAGTCAGCATATCCTGCAGAGCGCGCCGTGTTGCCCAGAAGGTGGCATTCAACATCCAGTTAAGCGCCTCGTTCCAGGCTTCATCGCTGAGTGAAGCGACGGGCGCGAAGCCTGAAGATCCCCCGGCATTGTTGACCAGGATATCTATCCTGCCGAATTGATCGATGGTTCCTGTTACGGCATCTTCCACCGATGACTGTTCTCTTACGTCGCCGGCAATGAAGTGCGCACTGTCGCCAGCGGCCATTTCAGCAAGGGCCTGATCACCCTTTTCCTGGGAGCGCCCACTGACCACGACTTTTGCGCCTTCGGCCAAAAAAGCCTCGGCGATGCCGCGCCCGATACCACGGGTTGCGCCCGTAATGAGCGCAACCCGGTCAGCGAGTTTTTTTGCCACTTCTGTCACCCCTATCTTGGACTCCAGACAATTCCTGTGAACCTGGTAGGTCTAGAGGTTTCTGCCGACTTCATGACCCTCAATGATGGCTTCCCTGAACCTGTCATGACCATTGGCATCACCAATGACATGTATGTCTGCATTCTGTTGCTTCAAGGACTCTGCCAGTTCGGTATCAGCATCATAGCCAATAGCCAGGATGATCGTATCTACCTTGAAGAAACGGGTCTTGCCGTTAATCGTCACGTTAGCACCTTCGGGTGTGATCTCTTCAATCGTTGTAAATTCATGGGTGATTACGCCAGCCATTGCCACCTTGTCCAGCATTGCCGGTTTGTTGAACATTGAAAAGTCTCTCGCCAGTTCACTACGGGCAACCAGGTCCACTGCCTTGCCATGATTAGCCAGTAGTTCTGCGGTTTCAAGACCGACCATGCCGCCACCAATGACCAGTACCTTTTGCCCCACTTCTACTTCGCCCGTTATCGCCAATTCAGCAGGTACGACATTGTCACCTTCCATTCCCAGCACGTTGAGTCCCCTCGGTTTGGCGCCGATTGCCAGAACCACGGCATCCGGCTTGACCTGGGTGACGAGTTCGGCATTTACTTCTGTGTCCAGCTCTATTTTGACGCCCGCTCGTTCCATGCCTGTTTCCAGGTATTTTCTGAAGTCATCGACATCACCTTTACCTTCACCAGCAGCGGCGGCGTACAGCAGCCCCCCGAGGCGGTTTTCTCTTTCGTACAGGGTCACGTCATGGCCTCTCTCAGCTGCGATCCTTGCCGCTTCCATACCAGCAGGGCCTGAACCGGCTATCATGATCTTGCGAGCGTTTTCGGCTGGGCCATACTCAGTTTGTTCTTCATAGCAGAGTCTGGCATTGACGGCGCAGGTCATGTGATCGTATCCCTGGGAATAGTCAAAACATGTGTTGCAACCAAGGCAGGGAATGATTGTCTCAGAGAGCCCTGCCCGTGCCTTGTTAGCCCACTCGGGATCAGCCATCAAGGCTCTTGCCAGGCCGATGATATCAGCCTGACCTGACTGCAGAATTTCTTCGGCCTCGGCTGGTTGCGTTATTCTCCCCACGGCGATGACGGGAATATCGACGACCTTCTTAATAGCTCCCGCCCAATGCGCAAAACAGTTGCGATCGAAAGAGATCATCAGGGGTACGCAGGAGGAGATAAATCCACGGTTGTGACTGTTGGCTCCCTCAGAGATGATCAAGGCATCGACGCCGGCCTCTTCAAGCAGCTGCGCAGCACGGCTGGAATCTCCCAGTGAGATACCATTGTGCTCGGGCTCCATTGCAGCAAGCCTGAAGGTAATACCAAAATCATCACCCACTGACTTGCGGATGGCCTCAACGGTTTCAGTCATCCAGCGCACCCGATTCTCGATCGGTCCACCGTATTCATCTTCCCGGTGATTGTCCATGGGCGAGAGAAACTGTCGCCAGATATAGGCGTGGGTTGCATGCAGTTCCATGAAATCAAATCCGGCTTCCCGCTGGTTGTAGGCGGCTTCCGCGAGCCATGCCGTGTACTGATGCATCTCCTCGACTGTAATTTCAACCGGCCTCGGATCAGGCCAGTCAATGGCAATGGACTGTTCCGTCGCCGGTGACCAGCCGCCCGAAGGTGTCAGGGGTCGTTTATCTATTTTCTCGGGGCCGTAGATAGCGAGAGACTGGGTGCCGACATAACAGTCATCCGCCGAGTCGTGGATGGTTTTTGCGAACCGCTTCAGTTCCTCGGTGGGGTGACGAAGTATTTCCATATTGGCGATGCCACCCGTGGTGAGCGCTGCAACGCCACCCTCTGCACGTGCTGAATAGTAGTTCAGTGCTGTTTGACTGCGATGGCCAGGCTCACCAAGGGGCAGGTGATAAATCCTGTTCTTGAAGGTCATGGGTCCGACTTTAATAGGCTCAAATAATTTCATATGTTGCTCTCAGTTAGTTCTTGTCCCTAGTTCAATTACTTAAAAATTGGGGTTGTTGGTATAGGGGTATTATATGGTTGTCCAGCCGCCATCGACATCAAGTACCATGCCCGTTGCGTAGTCACATTTAGCCAGAAACATGGCGGCCTCGGCCATGTCTTCCGGGAAGCCCGGTCGACCCATGGGAATTTTCTCAACAAATTCTCGGCGCAGGCTGTTAACGGGATCGTCAAGGTTCAAATCTGCATGAGCAGGACGATCTATAATCAGGCCGGGTGAAAGGACATTAACTCTTATTTCTCTCGGTGCCAGTTCCATTGCCAAAGCTTTACCCATGGAATTCACTGCACCACAGAGGCCAGCGCCACCTGCATATTCGACGATGCCTGCGCGTGCAGCAATGCCAGAACAAAGCATGATCACACTCCCCGCCGGCATCTTTGGTACCGCGTAGTGGCACGCACGTATCTGACCAAAAAAGCGGGGAGCGAATAGTTCTTCCCACTCTGATACAGGTAGCTCATCGATGGCACCAAACACGAAGGAGCCGGCACAGGTGGCGAGTAAATCGACTTGTTCGAAGGGCTCGAAGAACTTTGCAACCTGATCATCATTTGCCGCATCAACCTGGGCATAGGTAGCACCGTGGCCGATGGATGCAACCGCTTCCTTTAGCTTGTCTTCATTTCTGGCCACTATGGTGACATTGGCACCCTCACTTGCGAACCTGCGGGCTATTGCCAGCCCAATATTGGAACTCCCGCCGAAGACGACGGCATTTTTGCCAGTCAAACTATCCATATAGGGCACCTCATTTAGTTTGTTCTTAATTGAAATACTTTCGTTATTATCACCATATCAAAGAGTTAACCAGCCGCCATCAATAGGCAGGTAGACCCCGGTTATGTATTCACTCATGGGGGAGCATAAGAATAGAGCCGCCTTACCGACTTCGTCAGGCTTACCCCAGCGCTCCATCGGTATGCGCGAAATCCTCGAGGCGACCTGATCGTTGAGGGGTTGCCCACTGTGGGTGGGTACAGCATTCGGGTCAATGGGAGGTTCCGGGAAATCCTGGACCCAGGTAGCGCCAGGTGCCAGCGCATTGACATTGATCTTGTGCTTGGCGAGTTCAAGTGCCATCGTCTTCGTCATCTGGGTTACGGCTGCCTTGGAACCATCATAGTTAACGCCCACACCGGGAGTAACAGCCTGAGTTGAAGCCATATTAATGATGCGGCCACCCTTTCCTGCCTCGATCATGGCGCGTGCCTCTGCGCGACAGCAGTAAAATACACCGTCGAGGTTAACGGACATCAGACCACGCCAGCGGTCGGTTTCCATGTCGACAAGTGGACCACCAAAACCGTTATAAACTCCGGCATTGTTGACGGCAATATCCAACCCGCCATGTTTGACCACAATATCAGCGATCGCTTTATCGACCATCTCTTCATTTGACACATCCAATGGCAGCGGCTCTGCACCGAGGGTTGCCGCTGTTTCCTGGACAAGCTCCTCGTTGACATCTGAGACTATCACCGTAGCACCGGCAGCCTGCAGGGTTTCAGCAACAGACTTGCCAATGCCATGCGCAGCGCCCGTGATGAGAGCAGTCTTGCCCGTGAGATCTAGCCAGTCAGCAGGTGAGGTCATAAAAATTTTCTCCAAAGGTGTGATGTTAGATAGTATTTTGCTTCATCAGTGTTCATTTCTGCGCTGCAGCATTTACTTGCAACAGCCAAATTGCCTTACATCCAGGTGAAATCTAGGCGCCTTTTGCTGCTGAGATTTCATTGCATTGTTTCTTCATCATATCCATGCCTGCTATGACGGCTTCACTAAAATCGAGAATCTCAATAACTGAACAGTGATTGTCGTTACAATCGAAATAGCTGAATCTCACCTGTCCATCAGACAGGGAGCCCTGGCCGAGCAACTCGCAGCCTTCAAATGCTGCGACTACCTCATCATATTCCGGAACAACAAAGGCAATGTGGTGCAAACCACTGCGACCCTGATCCTGGAATTCCGTATAGATACTCTTGCCTCTGACGGGCTGTATTAACTCAATTTGTACTTCTCCGGCGAAGCCCAGCGCTATAGTCATGGCGCTGTCAGATGTTTGACCGCGGTACTGGCAGGTATCACCCAGTTCCACCTCCGAGCGAGCCCAGACGGGTACACCGAGCATTTTGCCGAACCACTCTTCTGCCGTGATAATATCCGGCACGACATAGGCAGTCTGGAAATAGTACTGGCCTATGGAGTCAAGAATGCTGCTCATTTTCTTCTTCCTTTCATTGGTTAAGTGTTTAGATATTGGCGGGGTGCTGCGTCTTCGCGAGTCCTGTAAATGGTGTTTTGTTACCCCAATTCCTCAGTCCATCAATAGGGCAACATGGATACTACCAATTGCATTTAACTACAAGCCTTTTGTTTGTGCCATATGAAATTGCAACACGTGATAAAATATTGTTACTATCCAGTCAGAAAATGCAAGTTTTAGAATTCACGACCTGAGGATAGTTGATGACAATTGTAGATGATGACGAGTATTTACATCCGGCACCAGATGGATCAGATGGGCTTTGGAGTGACAACCTGTGGTTTTCGTTCTGTGATCGTGAAGCAGATATATTTGGTATCAACCACTTCCACGTAACGAACAAGGGATATGCTCGATTCAGCACCTGCCTGGTGATTGATGGAATCCCCATGCCCTGGGCAAACAAAGTGCCCTGGGATGATATTGGTAAGTTCGATGTCCTGACGGATGGCGGTAGCATGACCTACCAGGTGATCAAGCCCCAGGAAGAACTCAGGATTACAGCGGACAACGAAAAGTATGGATTTGACGTGACCTTCAGGGCGCGGTTTCCAGTGTTTGATTACAATGACTGTCTTGGCGGTAACCCGCTTAAATCTGCCGGGGAGTACGGGGGACACTACGAGCAAGGGCTTCAGTGTAATGGAGATTTTGAAGTGCGTGGTGGTCCTCGAGCGGGATTGAGAAAGGTTGACTGTTATTCTCACCGCGATCATTCCTGGACGGACCGCTTTCGTAGCGGCTCTCCATGGGAGCCAAATAAGCCTGCCACCAGAGAGCAGTCTTTGGGCCACTACTGGCCTTCAATTCAGACTGACAGCATGCACCTGAATGCATTTGGTTATATGAGTCCTTCCTTCCAGGCAGTGAATCCGGAACGGTCCAGCATCGGTGGATTTCTGTCGGACAAGAATGGTTCACGGCCCATACAAGGTGCGCAATGCCTTGACTGCCGTTTGGAAGATGATGGACGCTCAGCGATGAGTTTCCGCTATCAATTCACTTTGCCCGATGGTGAAGTCATTCATGTCAAAACTGGCCGCAAGTATGCTCAGTCAGTCAATGGGTTGATGCGCGGAGAAAATGATGCCGAGTGTTTACTCGACTGTTATGAAGGTTTCTTCGATTTTGAAGTGGAAGAGACGGGCGAGCGTGGGTATGGTTGTGCTGAATACTCAATCAATCCACCATTTCCACGGTGGCGGTACTAAATAAGTTAACTGGCCGGTGAAATTAGCAACAAAGAAACTTGATATTCAAATACCAGATATAAGGAAAGAGCCATGGTAGTTAAAGCAGAAGACGAATACAGGCATGAAGCGCCAGAAGACCTGAGCGCTGGTTTCTGGGGCGACACGCTCTGGGTCAGTGTGGTGGATCGCGAAGCAAATATCTTCGGAATAAACCACTTCACACTAACGAACAAAGGCTGGGGGCGATTTGAGGCACTCTACGTTATCGATGGTGTTCAGCAGCAGTACGGAAACAAGTACCCCTTGACCAAGGAGGCGGACCAGGGGCCTTGGAGTGATGGGCTCCTGACCTATGAAGTGGTTAAGCCGCTGGAGGAAATCAGGATTACATTTGATGGACCACGATTTGGCTTCGATCTGAGCTTTAAGGGTCGCTTCCCTGTCTTCGACTACGAAGACTCTGTCAACGGAAACCCACTCAGCCATGGTCACTATTACGGCGGTCATTTTGAGCAGGGGTTGCATTGTACGGGCCCATTTGAAATCCGAGGCGGACCCTGCAAGGGCGAAACACGCCAGCTGGATTCATGGTCTCACCGCGATCATTCTTGGTCTACCCGCTTTGCGGATGAGCCACCCTGGGATTATTCACAACAAAATATCGCCAACCATTACTGGCCCTCCATTCAGTTGGTGGACAAGCACATTAATGTTTTTGGTGTACATCAGCCTGACGGTCCTTTCGGTGGCTTCGTTTCAGATGCCAATGGCTCAAGAGCGATGCTCAGTGCTTCCTGCGAGGTTCTGAAATCTGACAATCAGCGTGATGCCGCGGCTTTCAGGTACACTTTGGAAATGCCAGATGGTGAAACCCTACATGTTCGAACAGGGCGCAAATACGGTCAGGTAAAACTCTGGGATCGGGGTGAAAATGACCTGGAGAATCGCCTCGACTGCTACGAGCCATTTTTTGACTTTGAAGTTGAAGAGACCGGTGAGCGGGGTTATGGCGTATGTGAGTATTCTGTCCATCCACCGTGGCCTCGCTGGCTGGTATAAAATACGCCTGTCTCAACAGGAGCAATCTCAACAGGAGCAATGAGTATGAGCACACACAAAACCTTTTGCCGATTCTGCCATGCTTATTGCGCCATTGAGGTCGATGTTGAAGATGGTGTTCCCATTGAAGTAAGAGGGGATACCAGTGATCCAGTCTATTCCGGTTACACTTGTATCAAGGGGCGCCAGCTTCCTGCCCAGTTCACCAACCCAGGGCGGGTGCGCAAGCCCTTAAAGAGAATGCCCGATGGTTCGTACCAGGAAATTGATTTACAGGTTGCCCTCGATGAGATTGGTGCCAAGGTCAAGACCTTGCTCGATGACAACCCACGCGGTGTAGCCACCTATATCGGTTCGTACGGGTTTCAGAATTCCGCTGCGCTACATATAGCGAAGTCGTGGCACAAGAGCGTCGGCTCAACCTCATATTACACTTCCGTAACCATCGATCAACCGGCGAAGCAGATTGCCTGGTCAAGAGTCGGCTCCTGGGGCGGTGGTAGCCACAGTTTTACCGATGCAGATGTGGTCATGCTCATTGGTAATAATGCCGTGGTATCACAGTATTCGCCCTTCGGCGGTATTCCTCCATTCAGTCCCTACAAAAGACTGCGTGATGAAATCAAGAAGGGCATGAAGGTCATCACGGTAGATCCACGTAAAACAGAGGTTGCAAACCGGTCCCACATACACATGCAGATTAATCCCGGTAAGGATGCGACACTGCTGTCCGGTATGATCAATATCATATTGAGTGAAGGGCTGGAGGATACTGAATTTTGCAATGCATATGTTCAGGACCTAGACAGTTTCAGAAACCGGGTAAAGGACTATACCCCTGGCTATGTTGCTCAGCAGTGCGGTATCCCGGAAGAGCAGTTATTTGAAGCCACGCGTCTCTTCGCAGCCGGGCCAAGGGGCGTAGCATCGGCAGGGACAGGGCCTGACATGGCATCTCATGCGGTCCTGACGGAACACCTGATTGTCGTGCTCAACCTAATCTGCGGCAGGGTCAACAGGGAGGGTGAGCGATTCCCAAACCCCGGTATGATGACGCCCGAGATACCGCGCAGGGCTGAAGTAATTCCTCCTTCCCCTGTGTTTGGCATCGGTCCCAAGAGTCGGTTCAGGGGGCTGGGCGAGGTATTTGGAGAGATGCCTACTGCTACTCTCAATGATGAAATCCTGGAGGACGGAGAAGGCCAGATCAAAGCGTTATTTTGTATGGGTGGCAATCCGATGGTCGCATTTCCGGATCAGGATAAAACCAAACGCGCGATGGACAAGCTGGAATTGCTCGTTTGCATTGATATTGTCCGTTCCGCGACATCCAAATTAGCAGACTACATTCTCCCACCCACCCTGTCTCTTGAACGTGATGACGTGACCATGCTGACAGATGTCTGGTACGACCAGCCCTATAGCCACTACACGGAGGCCATTCTTGAGAAGAATCCTCAGAGCCTCGAAGAGTGGGAGTTTTACTGGGAAATATCGCGAAGGCTGGGCATACCCATAGATCTGCCGGGCGGGCAGCTAGGCCTGGAGACATGTCCAACCAAGTTTGAAGCGCTGGACCTTCTAACCCCGGGTGCCAAGGTGCCAGTTGCCGATATTCGGGCAAAACCTGCCGGGCATCTGTTTGAGAAAATCAACATCACGGTTGAAGCCGGGTCAAATAGCGATTCACTGTTTCAACTGGAGCCTGAAGGCGTTGCTGAAGAAATACAGGAAATTCTGGCGGAGCCTGTTTGGACCGACGGCAAAATTATTGATAATGACAAGGAGTACACCCACCTGTTGATAAGCCGTCGATTGAAGCATTACTTTAATTCTTCAGGTCACACATTGCCGGCATTGATGGCGAAGGGCACGACTAACTACGCCTATATGAACCCATCTGACCTAGCGGAAATGAGGATTGAGGATGGGCAGTTAGTTGAAATAAGTGCTTCAGCAGGATCATTAGTGGGTGTGGCAGAATCCGCGCAAGATGTAAAACCAGGAACTGTGTCTATGGCTCATGCTTTCGGTGATCTACCGGGTAACTTTGGTGATGTTCGAGAGGTTGGCAGCAGCACCAACCGTCTGGTTGACGATGATCGCACCTATTGCAAGATCAGTGGAATGCCTCGTATGAGTGCTATCCCTGTCAATCTGAGAGTCGTTGCTGAATAGCAGGTCGGATCTAAGATCACCGATACGCGCTCTGAAAACGGGTCGTGTATCATCGCTTACTTTTTTGTAGTCAGGATGATTGGATATGGTTGAAGTAGTAGATGATTTTCGACATGTCGCCCCGGCAGGAGCGGAAAATGAACTCTGGGGTGATACGCTCTGGATCAGCGTTGTCGATAGGGAAGCCAATATATTTGGCATTATCCACCTTCATCTAACGAACAAAGGTTGGGGACGGTTTGAATCACTTTTTGTGATTGATGGTGTGCAGCAGCAGTACGGGAACAAGTATCCGCTAACAAAAGACACGGACCAGGGACCCTGGTCAGATGGGTTGCTCACCTATGAAGTAATCAAACCCCTCGATGAAATTCGTGTCCAGTTTAATGGTCCGCGCTACGGCTTTGATTTGAACTTCAAGGGTCGCTTCCCAGTATTTGATTATGCCGACTCTGTCTATGGCAACCCCTTGAGCCATGCAAACTATTATGGCGGACATCTTGAACAGGGTATGCACTGCACCGGTAGTTTTGAGATTCGCGGTGGACCCAATAAGGGCGATGTGCGCAAGCTGGATTCCTGGTCCCACCGGGACCACTCCTGGTCGACTCGGTTTGCAGATGAGCCGGCATGGGACTACGGACAACACAATATACAATCCCACTACTGGCCTTCTATTCAACTTCCCGACAAACATATCAATGTATTTGGACTGTTCCGAGAAGATGTTCTCAAGCTAACGTTTGAACATGGCACTGAGGCAGTCGACAGTGGGTCTGACAAACAGATTATTGGTGGATTTGTTGCCAGTGCGGATGGGGTCGAGGCTGTTCGAGGTGCATCTGCAAAGGTGCTGCTTGAGGATGATGGAAGAACTGCCGCAGCCTTCAGCTACGAAATTATCATGCCGGACGAAAGTATTATTCATGTGAATACGGGCCGGAAGTATGGTCAGGTCAAGCTCTGGGATCGTGGTGAAAATGACCTTGAGAACAGGCTGGATTGCTATGAACCTTTCTTTGATTTCGAGATTGAGGAAACCGGGGAGCAGGGATATGGGGTTTGTGAATATTCAATCGCACCACCCTGGCCGCGGTGGCTCGTATAACTCAGCGCATGGAAATTTCAGGATAAGAACAACTGAATAGTTA
>PVBE010820299.1_pt1 | contig 56293 bp, 58 predicted proteins | sample 1631181 | NCBI WGS metagenome assembly PVBE01 (sample SAMN08397723, study PRJNA350692) | Marine metagenome, whole genome shotgun sequencing project. | isolation source: water | place: Pacific Ocean | collected 2012-04
ATCATCTTCATCGTCGTCGTCATCATCTTCATCGTCGTCGTCATCATCTTCATCGTCGTCGTCATCATCTTCATCGTCGTCATCATCATCTTCATCGTCGTCGTCATCATCTTCATCGTCGTCTTCATCGGTGTCTGTGTCATCGTCCTCTTGAGAATCCGATTTCTTTTCGTCATTCTTGGTTTCTTTCTCACTTTTCACAGTGACAACGCTATCTTCGTCGTCCTTTGGGCGCTTACGCCGGAAGCGAATATGCCAAGCCATGACCTGTTTGCGCAGATAGATAGTCCCTCCAATGGCTAATAGGACTGCAATTAAGAGGAGAAGTGATTCTATGTTTAGGCCACCAGGTGACGTGGTATCCTCGTCAACAAACCCAAGCGTCTTTCCTATGAACTTCCAGAAGACAAGTGAAAACCTCTCTCCCTCTGACGAAGCTCCAAAGGGAATGAGACCAATGAACCAGTTCACAAGAACAACGAGAAGTGCGATTCCCTCAAGAACGAATAGAATTGGGAACACATTGTCTCGGTTCTTAAGCAACCATCGTTGCCTTGCTGTCGGCCGTTCTTCACCATCTTCAGACGGTGAAGCCTCCATTTTTTCTTCTTTCTCAGTCCTCTCATCGTCCTGTTCAGCTTCGTCATCTTCTGACTCTTCGTCATCAGACTCATCATTTTCAGATTCATCGCCATCTTCGGAATCATCATCATTGGATTCATCGTCATCTTCAGATTCCTCATCCTCGGAGTCGTCATTTTCAGATTCCTCATCCTTGGGGTCGTCATCCTCAGATTCCTCATCCTTGGAGTCGTCATCCTCAGATTCATCGTCATCATCTTCGTCATTCTCGGACACGTCATCCTCAGACTCCTCGTCTTTTGATTCGCCATCCTCAGATTCATCCTTCTCCTCAGATTCATCCTTCTCCTCAGACTCCTCGTCTCCAGATTCCTTGTCATTATTGGTCTCTACAGTATCGTTTTCGTTGTCGTCGGATTTCACTTCACTGCTGGATTCCTCATCACCGAGGCCGAGTCCATCTTCAAGTTCTTTGAGATCGATAACTCCATTTTTGTCAGTATCGACATGTTCAATCAGGCGGTCGATCTGAGCGGGTGGTAGGTCCGCGAGTTTGAGGTTCAAAAGACCTTCTCGCAATTCGCTTGCATCGATGTCTCCAGAATCATCAGTATCGAATTTTCCAAATATTGACTGGACGGTTACATCATTCGATCTCATCCAATCTGCAAGAATCTCGATAACATTGTCGGCGACGAACTGAGCGTTGCAATTTGGACAATATTTGGCGTCTAAAGGAACTACTGCTCCACATGCTCCGCATTCTCCGAGTCGATCATCGACTTCGTGACCGGAGAATCTTACTCCGCAGGATGCACATTCTTTGGAGTCAAGGGGAATCATCGTGCTGCATCGGCCGCATTCGGCTAACTGCTCCGTGCTCTCAGGTCCCTCTCCGGACTCCTCATCATTGGCCATGACGTCAAGACTACCATTTGTTGTATAATATTTCAGCGAAAGTCCTCGATGAGATGGCAACCTTTGAGCGATGAATCACACTCTCACGGCCGTGAGGGACGTAATTAGCCTCCTTGGGACGGCCGTTTCGATACCCAAGAACGATGACCGGATTGCCTCGTTGGTTGAATTAGAACGACGCGCTCATCTAGAGGGGCTTCGCCTAGTGGTGATTTCGCGTCGCCCCCCCCAGGAACTGCACTCTCTGCTGAGCCAAGATTCGAGTGAGGTGCATTGGCTTTCTGAGATGGATGTCGATGATGCAATGTCGATGGAGTTGGAGATAGTTCTGTCAAGAATTCTGCGCTTTGGACAGGAACAGCCCACAATTGTGTGGTTGGAAGGCATAGAATCCTTAGCTGTTCGGGGTGGAAATGAAAGATTTCTGACCTTCATACGTAAGTTGAGTGATGAAATCTCGGGTGTTGAGATTCTTGTGACGCTTTGGTTCGATGATGATGCATTCAGGGACACTGTTGCCGCACAACTGCGGCGTGAAGCCCCCGCATATTCGGTTATAGGCACGCGAGATGTCAGAACCGAGAGCGAAAGTGGAGCCGAAGGGGGAGGTGGCTTCCTACCTGAATTGGTGGAACCTCCCCTGAATGTCCTGACACGATTGTCAGTGTTCAGTCCGCAGATCCTCAAGGAGCGAATCCTTGCTTGGCGGAGTATGGGTATCGACACCACTGAGGTTGAACCATTTCTGCATGCTCCGGCAGAAGATATGGAGGCTGGCGTGCGTCGGATTGAGGCCAAGATTGAGATGGCCGTGGAACTTGATCGGCGTGTCGACATACTTGAGAAACTAGGGGAAGCCAAGATGTCAGCGATTATGAGATTCAGAATTAGGCAGCTGACTGGCTTGGATGAGATCACCGAACAGATCGATAGAATCCTGCAGTCCAAGACGAGTGATGAGTTATCTGAACTTCAGGGGAGAACGTCTTCCAATGATCCCGCGAGTAGCGCCCGTCCAAGTTCTTCAATTGGACCTGAGAGCGATGCATCAGATCGCGTCACAGGTGCATGATTACGTATCACATCCAGAATCGGCAGTAAAGGAGTTGGGACTTGCATTCCTTGCATGTCGAGTGCCCTGCTACCTGTCATCAATTCGACAGCAATGATACATGCGAGCTTTGGAAGTCCAGCAAGTGCCTTCCATCCGGCAGTGGCAGCATTGGAAACATGGTCCTCTTGACCGCCGGATGTCGGAGTCGAATGGATGGAAGCAGGTGCGGCGTGAATTTGTAATTCTGAAAGGGCCGCAGCGGCGACGTAGTGAGGAATCATCATGCCGGATTCCAAACCAGGCTGTTCTGTTAGGAAGGCAGGCAGGCCTGTCGAACCCTCCGTGAGAAGGAGATGGGTCCTGCGTTCACTGATTGAGCCAAGTTCAGCGATGGCAATAGCAATCTGGTCGAGCATGATGCCAAGAGGTTCACCATGAAAATGCCCACCTGAGACGATGCGGAAGCCGTCTTCGGTTGCGACGACAAGAGGATTGTCAGTAGCAGAATTGAGGTCGCTAACAGCTACCTCGCCTAATCGGTTGAGAGCAGACCGACAAGCCCCATGTACCTGAGGAGCGCAACGAATTGAGTATGGACCCTGTACGCGGCGCTTAGAGTTGATGCGAGTATCATTATCCTCTCTTTGCGCAAGAGTTCGAACTAAGGACGATGTTTCTTCCTGGCCAGGTTGCCTGCGTAGGGCATGAAGTTCGGCCATGAAAGGATCGAGTGAACCGCCAAGCGCGATGATGCTCATTGCAAGGGCTACATCAGTGGCCGCCAGCAGCCGTTCCAGACTCTGAACGATGTGGGCAGAATAAGCGATTTGAAGACTGGTTCCATTTAGCAGAGAAAGCCCTTCCTTGGGCCCGAGCACCAAAGGCTCGATTTCAGCCTCCCTTTGAGCAGCATCTGCAGGCAAACGTTTCCACTCTCCATCACGGCAGACATCGACCATGCCCTCGCCTATGATGCCGAGTGCTGCATGGGCAAGAGGAGCAAGATCTCCGCTGGCCCCAAGGCTCCCTATACGTGGTACGACTGGTATGATTTGATGCTCCAACATTGTCAGGATGTGAGCCACGACATCGGGCCTGATTCCACTGGCACCCACTGCTAATGCGTTCGCACGGGCCAGCATCATCGCTGCAGTCATTTCGGGTGCGAGATGCTCACCGACAGCACAGGCGTGAGAACGGACGAGATTGACCTGAAGTTCGCTTAACTGACTGGCAGGAATCGGAATGTCACATAGGTCCCCAAATCCAGTCGTGACGCCGTAGATCGCCTCTTCATTCTCTATGACATTCCGGACTACTTCTAGTGATTCTTCCATTCTTGTTTGAGCGTCGGTCTCTATCCTCGTTGGAAGAAAGACCCTGTCAGGATAGAGCTCTTGCAGACTGAAGTTCCTGCCATCGATTGTTCGCATCATCACACCTCATCCAAAGGCACTGGGTTCATGGGGACATCGATGCCATGTTGCTCAGCAGCTTTGATTGCCTGTGTGTAACCTGCGTCAGCATGGCGCAGGATGCCGAGTTGAGGGTCTGTCGTCAGAACACGTTGTAGACGCAGTGCTGCTTCTTCAGTTCCATCTGCAACGATAACCATACCCGCATGTTGTGAATAGCCAATGCCTACGCCACCTCCGTGATGGATTGAGACCCATGAAGCCCCCGAAGCAACGTTGGCCATTGCGTTCAGGAGGGGCCAGTCTGAGACGGCATCTGAGCCGTCTAGCATCGACTCAGTTTCGCGATTGGGTGAGGCAACGCTTCCACAGTCGAGGTGGTCCCGTCCGATGGCGATCGGTGCGGTGATTTCACCAGAGGCTACAAGATCGTTGATTGCCAAACCCATTCTGGCCCGTTCGCCCTGACCTAACCAGCAAATTCTGCTTGGCAGGCCTTGGAAGGCAACCTGCTGATTCGCCATCCTTATCCAGCGGAGGAGTGACTCATCTTCTGGAAACAGTTCTTCGACAAGAAGATCAGTGCGGTGGATGTCGCTAGGATCACCAGAGAGTGCGACCCATCTGAAAGGTCCTTTTCCCTCACAGAATAAGGGTCGGATGTACGCGGGTACGAACCCGGGGAAGCTGAAGGCCCGCTGGCGGTCGAGTCCCCCAAGGACTGCTTGTTCGCGAATGTTGTTGCCGTAATCAAAGACTATGCAACCCTCATCTTGCATCTGGGCCATTGCTTCAACGTGGCGTGCCATAGCTTTCTGGCTCCGTTGTATCACATCCTCTCTGTGCATGTGGCGCTCTTCGCGTGACATCCCCTCTATTCCTGGTGCCACATACCCATCAAGTGGATCATGGGCAGAGGTCTGGTCAGAGACTAGATCTGGTCGGAACCCACGCTCAAACAGAACAGGAAAGGCATCCGCGGCATTTCCGAGCAGCCCGATGGATCGAGCTTGGCGGTCCTGTTTGGCTTGGTCGACTAGGCGAATCGCCTCGTCAATATCTTCGACCCAATCATCTAGGTATTTCATACGAATTCGGGCTTCAAGGCGTTCACGTTCTACCTCTACAATGAGTGCGACCCCACCGAGCATCGTTGCAGCGAGAGGCTGAGCTCCTCCCATGCCACCACATCCTGCTGATAGGAAGCACCGTCCAACCAAATCAGATGTTCCAAAATTGGTGCGGGCAGCAGCCGCAAGGGTCTCGTATGTACCCTGAAGAATGCCTTGAGTTCCGATGTAAATCCATGAGCCAGCCGTCATCTGGCCGAACATCATCAGACCTTCGGCTTCCATCGCATCGAAGGTATCCTTCGTAGCCCAAGCAGGAACAAGATTGGAGTTGGCAATCAGGACTCGGGGGGCATCAGGGAAGGTGCGGACAACACCGACAGGCTTTCCAGATTGTATCAGCAATGTTTCATCAGGTTGGAGTCCTTCCAGCATCGACCTAATTTGTTTCCACGCAGCCCATCCACGGGCACATCGCCCTGTACCGCCATAGACAACCAAGCGCTCTGGGTCCTCGGCTACGTCCGGGTGAATGTTGTGATGGAGCATGCGCCACGCGCCTTCAGTAGCCCAGTTCGAGCAAGTACGCTTGATTCCAGTTGGGATGGTGATGGGTTGAAGGGACCCCTCAGCCCAATCATCGCTCATACCACTATCAAGCCGAGATTCGTACTTCAAGCCATGCGAAGGCGCCCATGTACGATGCCGATAGTTATCTCAGTCAGTGTACTGGCAGATGCCTCGATGGCATCAGTCCGTTCAGTCATAATTTCGCCTTCCTCGTTGAGGTCTGCTGCATTGACACGAACATTGAGGCATGCGGAGAGAGCACTTGCATGGGCAAGCAGTGCAGCAGTGCCTGCATCTGTGACGGCGTTAGCATTTCCTGAATCAGCAAGTGGTGGAATGATCTCAAGGAGTTGAAGTGCGAGTTCGGCTGTCTCTAGTGGCACTTCAGCAGCCCTGAGTGTCGCTGCCTGGATTCTTCCCCTCCTGCCTTGCTCTTCCTTTGGGGATCGCCATGCAGCCATTACCTCGTCGAAGGCAGCGATGTCGTCTGCTGCAAGTTCTAGGCAGCGCTCGAGTATAGGTTCGGCTACAGCTTTTGCCAGACCTGCAGTGGCCCAGCCATCTGACCATTTCTCCCGTCCGAGAGTAAGGTTAGCGACCATCGTCACAAGAGCGGCGGATTGTCCGAGGGCTACAGCTGCCGCAGCACCTCCTCCTGGTGTTGGTTCCTTTGATGCCAACGCGTCAAGGAAACCCTTCTGACTTTCTTCTTCAAATTTCATGATGCCAACCCCATTGCGTATTCTATGATGCGTTCATCGGGTATGAACTGAGAGAGTTCCGATAGGCCGAGTCCTTCGATTGCTGCATTAACAATATCTCTTTCTTCATCGAATTCATTCTCACAGAACCAACGTCCTGCCTCAATAATTGCTGTGAGTGGTACGAGGCCGACTAATTCACTTCCCCTTGTTTGAACGCCATGGTCCTCAGCTAGAGAACTGACAGCGAGGTACGCTATGTGCATAGGGGTGATTGTGTGGTCATCTAGATTCATCGAGACCTGAGAGATTCCATGCGACTCAAGAGCAACTCCCATTCCTTTGACTGAGGCGAGCATACCTGGGATGCGGCGCGATGTTCCTGATTTAGAACGAATGAGGCGTCCTGAAGAGCGGATGATTGAGCCCACCTTGCGAGCAACAATCGGCTCCTTTTCATCCAAATTGACATTGTAGGCAATCAGAATTTTCCTAGCTCCAACTGCACTCGCACCAGTTCGCGCAATTCGTTCTTCCCATGAGGTTGGTCCGAAATCAGGCCGTGCGGTCTCGTCCTCATGCAGCTTACTTTCTCCTTCGAAGCGGTCTTTCAGGCCCTCGACTTCTCCTTTTCGAAGTGTGGAGAGGTTCCTTCGTTCTTGGGACATCGCAGCGGTGCCGTAGAGGTAGGTAGGCAATCCTAATTCAATATGCAGACGTTCTGCGAGTTTCACGGCAAGTTCTGCACACTCCTCGAGGTCAACGCCTTGGATGGGGATGAATGGAATCACGTCGACTGCTCCCATACGTGGGTGTTCGCCCTCATGAGTTCTCATATCAATGAGATCCAGTGCCGTTCTGGTTAGTTGGAATGCAGCCTCTGCGACATTCTCTGGTGAACCGGCAAATGTGATGACGGTGCGATGGTAATCACTGTCGGGCTCACAACCAAGGACGCTGACGCCTGGAATCCGGGCGGCATCGACAATGTTTTGGATCACATTTTCATCTCGGCCTTCGCTGATGTTCGGTACGCACTCAACAATTGCACTGGGCATGATGGGGGCACATGCAGGGCAGGGTTGATGATTTCGGCTCAGGCCCAGAAGGCCTGAGCTGCGATACTTGCAGCTTCCTTGCGCTGTTTGTCAATGAGTTTGAACGCCTTAGACATGTGATTCTCGGTGACTCGGCGTTTTCCTTCTCGAAGGGCAACCATGCCTGCTTCGGTGGTTAGAGCCTTGAGGTCAGCACCTGAAAATCCCTCTGTTTTATTCACCCATCTCTTTATGTCTATCTTGTAGGTCCTGATGCTCTTGAAGTGAATTTTCAGAATCGAGTTGCGTGCTTCGATGTTGGGTAGTGGAATCTCAATCACGCGGTCGAATCGCCCAGGTCTGAGCAGTGCGTCATCGAGGATATCTGGTCGATTGGTTGCGGCGATGATTTTTACGTCCTCAAGTTGCTCAAATCCATCCAATTCAGCAAGCAGTTGCATGAGAGTACGCTGCACTTCACGATCACCGGATGTGGTTGAATCAAGACGTCTTGCTCCTATTGCATCAATCTCGTCGATGAAGACGATTGAGGGTGCCTTGGTTCGGGCAAGATCGAAGAGTTCCCGGACGAGTCGTCCACCCTCACCTATGTACTTCTGAGCCAACTCGGATCCAACTAATCGGATGAAGGTCGCTTGGGCGAAGGAGGCAAGTGCCTTCGCCATCATCGTTTTCCCGCAGCCAGGTGGTCCAACCAAAAGGACACCTTTTGGTGGCTCAATTCCTATTTTCTTGAAGTCCTCTGAGCGCGTGAGTGGCCAAACCAAGGCCTCTGTCAGCAGTTCAATTTGCTCATCGACACCACCTAGATCTGCGAAAGTGATGCGAGGTTGTTCGCTCATCTCGGCACCTGTGACGAGGGGGTCACGACCAGCATCCAGGACGTCAACGATTGAGAGGGTGTCTTGGTGGAGGCTGACTCGTGCGCCGGGAGTCAATTTGCCAGCGTCAATCTTTGGATTGATATGAACAAGGAATACAGTTCCATTGCTTGATCGAACAACTGCCTTTGTCGGATCGATCACGTCTTGTACTTGCCCGACAACAAGCGGCGGCGATTTCAGCATTCTGATATCATCGTCGAGGCGTGTGATTCTCTTTCTCAGATCGGCAATCTGGCCTTCAAGAAGGACCTTGTCCGACATGAGATGTTGTGCTTGGTTCCTCAGTGTCTCGATGTTTTGTTCAAGATCCCTTGTCGAAGCATCAAGAGTATCTCGATGCATCGGCATAGGTCCTTCATCGACCTCTGAACCCACGTATGTCGATGGTTGACATCACTTATGGATGATTGCCCTTTGTACAGCAGATTCAAGTCGTTAACTGCGCGGGTACTGGTTGCGAGGTGGGTGGTATGAGCTGTGAACTCTGTGGTGCTCTCAAGGTAGCTACCAGGGTGATGGCTGTTGACCGTGCTGAGGTTAGGGCCTGTCGGCAGTGCATCGAAAGAACTGGACGGACATGGGATTCTCCACGGCCCGATACTCCACCTCCATCTGCTGTCGGTGGACAAAGAAAGCGGCAATTCACGGGAGGCTATGGTCGAAAGGGGAAGAGTGGCCGTGACATTATGATGAGGGATGTTGAGGAACTAGTCGTCGATTTTTCACAGCGCATCAAGGTAGCGCGTGAGGAGCGTGGTTGGGATCAGCGACAGTTTGCTCGTTCAGCTGCTGAGCGGATCAATGTGATACAACGCATCGAATCTGGAAAGCCTGCTCCTGATGACATCATGCGGAAAATCGGGAAACTGCTTGAAATAGAACTTTTCGTGACACGTCAAGAATCTACGCCAGTTGTGCGCTCAGTTCCTGGTCAAGGGATGACTCTTGGTGACCTTGTTGATATCTCAAAGATGCGTTCTGATGACTCTCGGTAGGATATTGATGCGCCCTCTGCACATCATTCACTTGCAGCAGGATGATCCGAAGAAGTGTACGGCAAGGATGCTCGCCCGGCGTGAACTGGCTGTCGTTCATGAACGCATAGGTGGTCCTCGCCGAGGAATTCTTCTCGATCCACTCTGCGGAAAAGTTCTCGGACCTGAGGATAGGGACCCATCCGGGTCACCTATCATCGCTTTGGACTGCTCGTGGAAATCGATTGAACCCTCGATTAAGGAACTCGATAGGACACGCCATCTCCATCACCGCACCCTCCCCCTCTTACTTGCAGCTAGCCCTGTCTCTTGGGGAAAACCCGGTCGTTTATCGACAGCTGAAGCCTTTGGTGCCGCCCTCTGGTTGCTTGGAGAAGAGACCCATGCCAAGAGGGTACTGGGTGCAATCACATGGGGTGATCAGTTCCTAAAACTCAATCTCGAGCCTCTGAATGCATACAGAGACGCAGAAACTTCTGCTGAGCTGGTTCAATTGCAGTACGAGTTCTTTGATTAGCGAATTCTAGATCCAGGTGGCACATCCTTGTCGAGGGTTAGCAGAGAGACAGTTCCATCAGCACCATCGGCAGCTAGTAGCATTCCTTCAGAACCTATGCCGCGTAGCATTCGGGGAGCGAGGTTGGCCACGATAATGACACTGCGGCCAATGAGATCCTCGGCCTCATAGTGGTCTCGAAGACCAGCGCAGACGGTTCTCCCATTCTTGCTTCCATCGTCGAGTGAGACGATGTAGAGCCGATCTGCATTTGGGTGGAGTTCGACAGTCACTACCTTGCCGACGACCATATCGACTTTGGCGAAGGTGTCGAACTCGATAGCATCACCCGCCACGCTCTGGCCTTCTTGACCCTGTCCTTCATCTATTCGTTCGGGTGCATCATCGGCAATGCCTTGTTCTCGCTCAAGTATCTCCTCAAGGTCAAGGCGTTGGAAGAGGGGTGATATCTCACTCGTAGGTGTTGGTAGCGCAGCAAGGTCTGCAGCAGCCTGCCATGGTTCATCTCCTACCTTCCCCTTTTCACCGAGCATCGTCCAGAGTCGTTCTGCTTGGAAAGGCATGAATGGGCGTGTCCAGATGGCGAGACTGCGAACGAGTCTTAGTGCCCAAGCGAGGGCCCCGAGGGGGCCGCTGCGTTCGACCCCTTCCTGAAACTTTAGTGCAGTCCACGGTGCGTTGGATTGCAGGTGTTGGTTTCCGAATTGACAGATGGTCATGATCTCTTTGAGGGCCTTCTTGAATTCAGAGCGTTGAAGGTGATCAGTAGCTGCATCTGCCCTTTGCTGAATTACAGCAGTAGCCTCTTCGAAACGAGCATGGTCGTCGAAGTCAGCGACAGAGAGTAGTTGTCCATCCTCCCCAACAATGCGTTGGCACAATGAAAGGACTCTATGGACGAGATTGCCGTATGTACTGATCAACTCATTATTGACTCGTTCAACGAATTCCCTCCAAGTGAAATCTGCATCAGATTGTTCTGGCATCTGAATGGTTAGATAGTAACGCAGTTGATCAGGGTCGTGCTGTTCTAAGAAGGATGGAAGCCATATGGCGTGTTTACGTGATTTGGAGAATTGCCCTCCGTCAAGCATGAGATATTCCATCGCAGGAATGTCCTGTGGCAGTGCAAGATCCCCTGGTCCAGGAATCCTCGGCTCATCCCCCTTAGTTCTGGCTTGATTGAGTCCCATTAGGATTGCTGGCCAGATGATTGAATGGAATGGGATATTGTCCTTACCCAGAAAGTAAAGATGTCGTGGCTTGCTACCATCACTGCCAATAATCCACCATTGTCGCCATGCATCTGGATCACCTACTTCTTCAGCCCAGATCTGACTGCAGGTGAGATAGCCTTGAACGGCTTCAAACCACACGTACACGCATTTGTCTGACCAACGTGTATCCTCAAGAGGTAGGTCGATACCCCAATCGAGATCACGGCTGATGGCTCGTGGGCGCAATTGCTTGTCAAGCCACTGTGACGTAACAGCACGGACATTAGGTTTCCACTCCCTGCTGGCTATTTTGAACCAATCACTGAGTTTCTCCTGAAACATCTCGAGGCGATAGAATAGGTGCTCTGTCTGGAGCACGCTGATCTCTCGCTCAGGGTGGAGAGCAGAGGAGGGGTCTACAAGTTCACTCGGCTCGTAGGTAGACCCACATTGATCACATTGGTCGCCACGTGCCTCCTCGTTCTTACAGGAGGGGCAGGTCCCTTTCACATAGCGGTCTGGTAGGAAACGACCTCCCTCATCACTCTCCTCGTAGTACTGATCACTGGCTTGGATGATTAGCATGCCCGCATCATATAGCATCTGTATGTGCTTCTGAACCCTACTGATATGGCCAGGATGGGTGGTTCTGTTGAACAGCCCTCCTCCATCATTTGGGCTGCCGCGTGTGCAATCCTCAGCACCAAAGTTCACTCCCAAGTCTTGCAGTGCCTGTGAGTTGATGGCATGGAATCTGTCAACGATGACCTGGGGTTCGACTCCTTCCTCCTCAGCTGAGATTGTGATAGGTGTGCCGTGTTCATCTGATCCACTGACCATGAGCACCTTATTCCCACAAGCTCGCTCGAATCTCGCTTGAATGTCTGGGGGTAGATAACATCCTGCTACATGGCCAAGATGGAGTGGGCCATTGGCATATGGCCAAGCCACAGAGATAAGGACATGCTCGACCATGCCTTCGCTACAGGGGTCTTGTACATCTGTGTGACGGCATGGATGGAACATTTCATAGGCATGTCTCGCCTCAACAGGATGCTGAAGCGCAGCATGGGACCTGTATGGGATACGAGACAGTCTTCCTTTACGCTGGCGTAGCACTCGGCGTATCCTTCGTTTGCTCCGTCCTTGAAGCAGTGCTCCTGTCAATGACTTTGAGTCAGGTCAACGTCCTACAGAATTCAGGACGTCGGAGCGGGGATATCTGGGCGATTCTGAAAGAGGACGTTGAGCGTCCTTTGACGGTGATATTGACGTTGAACACTATTGCTCACACAGTGGGGGCTATCGGTGTTGGCTCGGAGGTTCAGAAGATCGCCGATGCAGATTTTGCTGTTGCCATCGCTTCGGGTCTGCTCACTCTTGCAGTCCTTCTATTCTCCGAGATATTACCTAAGACAATCGGGGCCACATATTGGCGCCAACTTGCTCCAGTTTCTGCCTATGTTCTCAACGCTTTGCTTAGAGTTATGTGGATTGTTGTTGTACCAATCATGGCCGTTCGGCGTGTTCTTCCTGAGGGTGAAGTGCAACCAACCGTCCCGCGAGATGAGCTCGCTGCCCTTGCCGAGATAAGTGGCGATGAGGGTTCGATTGAACCCGATGAGCGTCGTGTCATCCGGAATCTGTTAGCGCTTCGAGATACTTCTGTGGGAGAAGCTATGACGCCTCGCGTGGTGATGACTGCATTTCCTACAGGAATGACAGTCTCGGAGGTCATTGACGAGCATCCCATCCTTCACCACAGCCGCATCCCAGTGTATGATGGGGACCTAGACCATCTTGCTGGTTTTGTTCTTCGTTCTTCCATTCTTCGTGCTCACGGTGAGGATAGATTCGATGTCGAGATGAAGGATCTGATGTCGCCCATCCAGACATGTAGGTCGGATGACGATCTAGATGCTGTGCTGGATAGATTCCTTGAAGCTCGCCAACATCTACTCGTCGTTGAGGGTGAGTTTGGCGGAACAGCTGGCATTATCACTCTTGAGGATGTGTTTGAGGAGATGCTCGGTGTCGAAATCGTCGATGAATCCGATCCAGTCGAGGATATGCGAGAACTTGCTGCACAGCGTCACATGGAATCTGAATCGGAGTGACCGGTGAGCCAGTCTAGGATCACTGAGTCTCGCGATGGATTGGATCCACGGGCACTGTGTCGAAGGTTGTCGATGGTGTGCACCTTAAGCCAAGGATATGCGAGTTTAGCTGCCTCGGCTTGAGCAGGTCCAAGAGTCCTGTCGACACCAGCTTGGATGAACAGAATCTTCTCTCCTTCGAAAGAGCCCCATTCAGGAGGTCCAAATGACTTGGGAGACCATGGAGGTGAGGTCGGTTCAATGATTTGGGTGAGGCTAGCAATCCTTCTCATAATCAAAGGAAGTAGAATTCGCATCAGTGGGGCTTTGTGGATAATGATCAAGGGAAGATCAATGAGAGGTGATTCTAGGATTACCCGCGGACGCGAACCATATTTTGACTCCCATGTTTTCAGAACATGTTGAGCGACATAGGCTCCTAGACTATGGCCATGAATGAGCAGTGTTTCCCTTTGGTCGATCAAGGTAGCACTGTGCAGTTCCGCAATAGCACAGTGTACATCCATTGCGGCTTGGACACTCGAGAAGATTCGCGTCGGAGGTGCCTCGCCATGTCCTCTCAGGTCAAGGGTCACAGTTGACCAGCCAGTTGCCCATAGAGCCCTCATTCGTTCTAACTGATAGTGGCTACATGAAGTCCATCCATGTAAAAACACAGCAAGACCCTCTCCCTTTTCGTCGTGGTGCCACATCGGCATTTCAGTGCCGTCACTCGATGTGTATGATAGCTTCTCGAAGTCTTCGTGTCTGAAAGGAGGGCCGGGTGGCTCGGGCCTGAATAGTCGGATGAGAGTGTGGTGGAGGATGCGGTCAACCAGCAGGATGATGTCGCAGATTATGGCTAAGACAATGGAGAATACAAGTGCCCATCGATGCGGCACAGTGCTGCTGTGACCCAGAAGTAGGAACACCAACAGAGGGAAGTGCGCAAGTACGATCAGAATGATGCGTTTGATGCCTGCACTTCGGAAGTGGCCCGTCAGGCGTTCATCCATCGACGCCAGCAGATTCGTCATCCTCTCCCTTCGGCACATTGAATCTCTTATCTGCTCTTTCTCCAAAGGCTTCGAGTCGTGCAACCCAACCAGTTGTCTTCTTCTCGCTGACATATGCAAAGTGGTGGACACCGAAAGCGGCCTCCCAAATGCCCTGGTTAGCAGAGGTTAGTTTACGGGTGATGTAGTTGGCAAGCCAGTAGGCCATAAGGACGCCTGCGACAATGAAGTATGCACTGTTCGAGGTTCCGATTAGGGCGAAGAACATCGCGAAGAGCAGGCTTGGCGTAATGGTGACTGCAAGGATGAAGTAGACGAAGAAAGGTTTGCTTCCTTTGTAGGTTAAGAGCACCGTTTGGGTGACTACGTGGCCAACGGTCCTGCCAAATTTGATAGGTAAAATGAACATGTTCGGAAGCATGAGTAACAATCCGAATAACAATGGCAGTGTGGGGTCACTCCCTCCAACGATGAAGAAGGCAGCTGGTATGCATAGGCCCCAGGTCATGATGAGGTCAACGATTCTCGCGAAACTCTTTGACCAGCCCTTAGCAGGAATTAGATTATCATCAATTGTCCGTGGTTGTTTTGTCGCCTTTGGTTTGCGCGCTCGTCGCGGCTTTGGTGCCTTGGGTGTTTGGGGAGCCTTGGCCTGTACTACCTTCTGCGGGCTTTTTTCAATCTTCAACTCAGCAGAATCGACCTTCTCTAATTGAGGGTTTTCTGGGTCTCCCACAAGGTTGTGTACTCCTTCGATCTTCTCATCCTTTGTCTTCTCGACTTTGTCCAAGAGTCCCATTATCTCACCTTCAGCTCAAGCGTGCCCCCACGCGTTCGTAAATTTGGAATCCATCGGAGGTTGTGAATGCTTCCAATTCCTGCTCAGGCAGGTCGAGGAGTCTGGAGTCGACGACTTTGAAGAATGCACGTCGCTCATCATCGTTGGCCTCACTCGGAGATTCACCGACCTTCTGGTATATGTTGAAATCCTCATGTTCCATGAAGGCTGAGATACTCTGTTCAGGGAGTTTGGCAAGCAGTTCATCCACAATTCCAACAAGGGTCTCAAAATCATCCTCTGCAGTAGCCTTTTCTTCTTTTTGCCTCTTTAGGTCACTGACTGGCCTCTCCCCCATTTGGACATCGATGAGGAGACGCCTTCGCGCGACGAGAGGTTTGAGTTGGGTGCCAACCTTGCGGGTTTTCTTGGTCTGATTGCGCTGCTTAGCGAGTTTGAATTCTTGGTGGAGAGGTCGGATTCGTCCCTCGAGTTCATTGAGCTCTCCACTGATGGCGGCTTCAAGCTCTGAGTCTATTTCGGGTGGTGCAGGCCGGGGTTCAGATTCTTGCACTTCACCTTCGCTCTTCTCGTGGACCTCTTGCTCGTCGGCGGGAGATTCTTCAGGGGAGGGTTCGTCTACTTCTTCAATCTCTTCGTGTGACTCAGATTCGCGCTTAGCAGTTAATTCTCGACGTCGGAGCACAATAAGTTCCCTATCAAGTTCCTTGCCGAAGCGTTCTGAGTAACGGTCGAGCAAAGACCCAATTTCACCTGGATTCATGCGGTCTATCTGGCCGTACATCTGCTTGAGTGGTTTCTCGCTCTTTCTCTCCCAGAGTGAGGCGTATTTCGATGCTGAATCCTCTTCATCGGTGCGGTCGTCTTCGACAAGAGGCGATTCTTTGACGACTGAGACTTCAACCTCATCTTCCTCTACATTCTTCTTCTTCGATCTGCGCCCGCTGATCTTTGGCAAAGTAACAGGAATGTCCTTCTCGGCAGGAGGTGCTGGAGCGGGGAGATTCATGTCCTCAGGACTTGGGGGTGGAGGAAGACCTAGTTCACCAGGTGCAGGGGGTGGTGGCAATCCTCCCGGGAGTGGGGCCGCCCCCCCCTTCTTCGATTTTCGCCGTCGACCCATTGGTCTCCCTCAGAGGTCTTGTCTGCCGAGGCATATTGAATGTTGGGAGCCTTCCTGTCAAGTAGTGGTGGTTGTGAACCTCGCCCATCCTTTCAGAATCAGGAACGCGGCCTCTGCTGAAGTGGCGGTGAAAATCTTGTCCTCCTCAATAGTGATGTCGTGATCGTGGATGCGGGTCTGCATCCCGTTAACCACTCCTACTAATTTGTGCTCACCGGTGCTCGGCAGAGCGATGGCCTCAGAGAGGGGGTCAAAGGCATCAGCTCCTTCAGGGTCGAGCCTTCCGACAGGAATCGTCGTAACCCTCATCCCGGTTTTTCCGTGAAGTGAGGACTTCCATCGAATGATGCGATGCATGTCAATGGTCACTACGTCGTCGATCTCTGCGGACCCTTCGTTCCCTCCCATCGATGCACCATGTAATAGACCCACGAAGGTGTCTCGGTGCACTGCACCCCTATTTCCCCCTCCAAGAACATCGATTTTCCCTTCATCGATTACTTGACGCTGTATAGAGGGTGCCTCAAGGCGTTGTGCTAGTCGCTCGACAGCAGGTTTGGATGGACGCTTCGGCCCTTTAGGTAGCATCGTTCTATAGCGCTCAAGTTCTTTCCGTGCGCGCGCCTTGGTTGTTTTGTCCTCGGACAAAGACTCATTGAGTTGGTTGATCACACGGGGTAAGGTGTCGAGAAGGCGCTTTGGCCACCCTTGGACAGATGATGGCTGTTCCAGACCTCTTCGCAGAGCACGGTATGAGTCAAGATCCTTGCCTCGGATGTATTCGACGATCTCTCGTCGAGCCCTTGTATCGAGGTGTTGGAGTGATGGGTCGCGGATATGCAGATGGAACCCCCTATGCCCTGAGAAGGTGACCTCAAGATAGCGCTCATCTACACCTAGTTCGCACTTCAGGAAAGTATCCCAGAGCCGCCATGTCTCTGCCTGAATAAGACGTAGCATCACTTCGAAATTCTCGTCCGTGATACCGCTCAGGTGATCCCCGTCAAGATCGAATACCAGATCGGCGCCCTTAATCCCCTTCTGATCCATTCTTCGCTCAGATGGTCGGTGGTAGTAAGCCATTGAGTGGAAGATGCTTTTGGGAGGGCTGCGCACCAAGTACTTCCTGAGGTGTTCAATTCTGTCGAATTGGCGGTGTCTGACGTACCCTTGGAAGGTCGATGCGAAAGGGACGAAGGCCCATTCTCTGCGACCCATCAAAGGTGGCGGGTCGAGCGGTTCTCTCTTGTAGTGTTCCGCGAACCAATGCGCTACACGAACCTCGTCGCTGAGCATGCCTCATCGACTACTCAAGCATCCGGGGGTCGTTCTCTCTGCCTTCAGTGGATGGCGTGATACCAGTGATCTGAAGATAGTGCTCCCAGCAGTAATATCGTTCATCAACGACCAAGGCCTTGCCAAACGTCAATCTCTTCGCGCAGGCAGTACACCTGATCCCCATCTGCTCTGTCTCGGGTTCAAGGCACATCTCAGGATGGACCATGCCTCCTCCAAAGAGTGCCCGTTCATGGAGTTTGTCTGTCGATTCCAATCGCCGACTTGATGAAGCATCACATATTGCTTCTTGATGATGGCTCGTCCCGAGGTGTCGTTGTATGGTTCTGTCGACCCTGCTCCTGCAGCCTTGGAAACAGATCTTGAGAGTCTTCGTCTCTCTCTTATCGATGAGGATACAAGGATGTTTGAGCGCATGAGATCCTTGTTCAGACTTCGTGACATTGGTGGAGCTTCGGCCGCCATGATGATTTGCGAGGCCTTTGCCTCCTCATCTGCGTTATTGCGCCACGAAGCAGCATATGTCCTTGGCCAGATGCAGCGTCCTGAGGCCGTTGATGTTCTGATGGCAATTCTGGATGATGAGGATGAGCATGTCATGGTGCGCCATGAGGCGGCTGAGGCTCTAGGCGCCATCGGGGAGCTATCGTGCATCAAATTGCTGAAGAAACATCTTCAACATACAAGTCCCGAGATTGCAGAATCATGTGAAGTCGCCCTCGATCTCTTCGATCATGTCGGCAGGCAATCGAGTTGATTCAATCAGGTCGTGTACCAAGCCAGTCGTTCCGAGCCCACATCTTTCTGAACTCTTCGATGACGAGGACAATACCTGCAGTTGCGAATAGGAGTACCCACAAGTTTGCAGCCTCGAGATGTGTCGTATTCAGGAAACTACCAATTGTCAGTTCTCCAACGAGAGGTATGTTGGCTCCTTCAATGCACAGGAAAAGCAGGCCGAGACATATCACCAAGGAGTAATTGATTGCGCGGTTCGAGAAGAGACCTAAACCCAATACACTCTCAGTGTTCGAGCGACAGTTCATGACATTGAACAACTGGAATAGTATGAAGACTGTGAATGTAGCAGTCATCGCACGCGCAGGGGCGACATCCTCTTTTGATAGATCAGTGAATCCATCGTGGAAAGACACTGAGTAATAGATCAACACAGTTCCTAGCATCATGACGCCCCCAAGGAATAGAATCAATGCAGTATCGAACTGAGATGGCAATCCCTCCTTCACAGGTCGCGGGGGTCTGTTCATTACAGGACCGTGATTCTTCTCCATGCCCAAAGCCACGGCGGGCGGGCCATCCATGAGGATGTTGATGACAAGAATCTGTGTAGCAGTGAGTGGAAGAGGCCACCTGAACACGAAGGCAGTCAGGAAGATGATGCCAACGGCGGCAACGTTGGTCGAGATTTGATAGCGGACGAAGTTGCGGATGTTCTGGTAGACCTTCCTGCCCTCCTCCACGGCACGGACTATATTGGCAAAATTATCATCCTGTAGGACCATGTCGGCTGCATCGCGCGCTACATCAGTTCCTGAGATGCCCATGGCGATGCCGATATTCGAGAGAGATAATGCAGTTGCATCATTCACGCCATCACCCGTCATGGCAACAACCTCGCCACGTTTCTGAAGCCTCTCGACGATACGGCTTTTCTGTGAGGGGGTGACGCGGCTGAAAACATCTACGTCTGCAATGACTACGTCGAGTTCCTCATCACTCATATCAGCGAGTTCCTGTCCAGTGAGTGAGATGGTTTTCTCCCCTGACTGAACGATGCCGACCTCTTTGGCGATTGCTTCAGCAGTCAGACGTGTATCACCAGTAATCATCTTTACATCAATGCCAGCTTGCTGGCATTCTGCAATGGCATCAGGTACCTCGGGCCGTGGAGGGTCCATGATGCCGACGATACCTATCAGGGTCAGATTTGTTTCAACTTCTTCAGCATTAGAAAGATCGATACTCTTCTTTGGAATGGAGCGCTCACAGAAGGCGAGGACGCGGAGAGCTGCACGTGCCATCTTTTCATGCATTGCATGAACTGAGGCAACATGCTCTGCGGTGTATGGTACATCTCCCTCTGGAGTTCGCATGCTGGTGATATGTGGCACGAGTTCAGATAGAGCTCCTTTGACAAGGATCAGGATATTATCTGAATCTTTGAGCTTGTGCGCAGTTGACATACACTTGCGGTCAGAATCGAAGGGATGTTCGATGATTTTTGGGTAGTTCTTCACATCTTCATCGTGAACATCACTCAATCGCGCACCAAGAAGGGCACAGGCAACATCCGTTGGGTCGCCAATCCCCCCCCATTCTTGGTGGTCATTGATGCCGAGGGATGCAGAGTGGCATAGCGATGCGCATCGCAGTAGGGAGGAGGCGGAATCTGTTGAAAGAATCTCAGCCTGTTCTTCATCACTGAGTGTTTGCTCGGCGCGCGTCAGCTGTGCTGACATTCCTTCATGATCAAGTTTGAAAAGTTCTCCATTTAGACTGACCTTCCTGACAGTCATCTGGTTCATGGTCAGAGTTCCGGTCTTATCCGTGCAGATCACGGTTGTCGAGCCCAAAGTTTCAACCGCTTTCATGCGGCGTATGATGGCCTTATGCCTGGCCATATTTCTCATCCCCAATGCTAACGTGATGATGAGAATAATCGGCAGGCCTTCTGGAACGATGGCTACGAAGATTGCTACAGCGACGAGAAGGTTGTCGAAGAGGACCCTTTTCAAATCACCAGTCCCATCTCCAAGAAGCGACCACATGGCCTCGATGACAACGAGGAGGATGGCGATCACGGCGGCGACAACGGCTAGGAATTTACCAAGGGACCCCAGTTTAACCTCAAGGGGCGTTTTTGGCATCTCAGCGGCAGCAACGCCGCCTGCGATTTGGCCAAGTTGGGTCGACATACCGGTTAGGTAGACCAGTCCTAGACCCCGCCCATTGACAATATTAGTTCCCATGTGAAGGATACAAGTGCGCTCATGGACCAGAGCCTTAGTCTCAACCGGAACGCAGGTCTTGTCAACAGGCTCTGACTCACCCGTGAGTGCTGACTCGTCGGCACGCAGTCGTCCTGCTTCGATGAGTCGAATGTCAGCAGGGACGTTCATTCCTGCAGTGATCTTCACAAGATCACCAGGTACGAGCATCTCGCTTTCTATGATGGATTCTGACCCATTGCGTACGACCATGCATTTAGCGATGGTCATATCTTTCAGAGCTTGCATAGCCTGTTCGGCATTCGATTCCATCCAATAACCGAAAACGGAATTGGCAGTTAGCACAATCCAGATGAAGATTGCATCGCCCCATTCTCCGAGGAACGCTGAGATCACGCTGGCGATCATCAGCATGTAGATCAGGGGGTCGTTGAACTGGCTGAGGAAGAGATGCCACCATGGTTCCTCTTCGGGTTCGTCTAATTTGTTCAATCCATATTTGGCTCGTCGCTTGTTAACTTCCTTCGAATCAAGTCCTGTTGATTGCGTGGAGTCAAGACTCTTGATGATGTCTTCGACGGTGGACGTATGACCCAGATTTGGATCATTCAGCATGATGGACCGTCCAGTCTCCAGTATTTCAACGCAAGTACAGGCTAGACTCGACCTCATTAAGTGTCCATTCTCCTTCGGTGATTTATGTCGGCAACGAGTGCACTACTCGTTGATGACGAACCAGCCGAACTCACCCTCAAGGCGATTCTTGTGGGTATTGTTCTGGGTGTACTGATGACTGCTGCCAATGCTTACCTTGGATTGAAAGTAGGCCTCACCGTCTCGGCCTCTATTCCGGCAGCAGTCATTTCGATGCTTGTTCTTCGAAGCATGGAAAGGATCCCTGAATTCTCAATAGGCGGTCGGCGATTTGAATTCAAGGAGGTCACTATTCTTGAGAACAACGTCGTTCAGACCATGGCTTCTGCGGGCGAATCACTGGCTGCAGGTGTGATATTCACGATTCCAGCTCTACTTGTCATGGGTATATGGAGTGAGATCCAGTTGCTTGACACGTTCATTGTAGCCACACTTGGTGGATTGCTGGGCACGATGTTCACGATATCTCTGCGCCGGATTTTCATCGTGGAGGAAGCCCTCCCATACCCCGAGGGAGTTGCCTGTCGGGAGGTGCTTGTAGCTGGTGAAGAGGGTGGCTCGGGGTTGCGAACGATTCTGTACGCTCTTGGCATCGGTGCAATCTATGGCTGGTTCGTCAAGGGCTTCCGAGTTGCTGAAGAGAAGGTTGAACATGGTGTAGGTTTCGGAAATCTACGACTCTACGGTGGCAGTGAACTTTCGTTAGCACTCATGTCAGTGGGTACGATTGTTGGGTTGCGCATCGCGTCGTTCATTCTGCTTGGAGGATTCATCGGATTTGTTGTGATGGTTCCTGTGATTGGCCTCGCCTATGGTTATCCTGCACTCGGTTCTGAAGCAAGTATTGTCGAACAGTTCGGATATGTGTGGAAGGAACAGGTGCGGTATGCCGGAGTTGGCGCCATGGTAGTGGGTGGGATCTGGACGTTGTTCTCGATGCGAGGAACCATCTTCACAGGACTGCGAAAAGCCCTCTCTCCTTCATCAGAGGATGAGCCCAGTGGGCGTCTTGAGGAGGATATTCCTGGCAGAGTGGTCCTCATTACTTGCATCATTATTGTTATCTGCACTTTCCTGTTTGAATCTTGGCGTACTGGTTCTGTTATTCTTGGCCTTGTTGGTGCGATGTTCTTGGCCCTGATGTCCTTCTTCTTCTCGGCTGTTGCAGGCTATATTGCCGGAGTTGTAGGGTCCTCCAATTCACCCGTGTCCGGGATGACCATTGCAACACTCTTGTTCACATCTGCATTGGTGTGGGTTGTTGGCGGGCTCTTTCTTAACCTGTCACAACAAGAGTTGATGTTCGCAACTTTGCTCATTGCTTCGGTTGTGGCTGTGTCAGCAGCGATTGCCGGTGATGTGATGCAGGATCTGAAAACGGGACATTTGGTTGGCGCTACACCGCGCAGGCAACAGATAGCTGAGATCATCGGCGTGGTGGTTGGTGCAATCGTCATTGGGCCTGTGCTGTACCTCTTGAACGAGGCATTTCGGATCACGAAGACGCATTGCGAGGCTCGCAATGCTGCAGAGTTGGCGGCTGATCCTACGCTTGCAAGCGGTGCCCTTGCTGACTGCTCTCGAGCACTTGATGCCCCGCAGGCTGAATTGATAGGAGCGGTCATTCAAGGTGTATTTGGGGGTCACATCAATCTCCCGATGGTTGGTCTTGGTGCGATCATTGCAGTTTTGATCATCGTTCTTGGACTGCCAGTGATGTCTGTCGCCATTGGTCTGTATCTGCCGCTCTATCTCAGTGTTCCAATTGCCCTTGGTGGGCTGATTGCTGCTGCATTGGATCAATTAGCCAAGCAGAGGGCAGAGGATGCAGGCCACCCTGTCGAGCAAGCCATCTCTCGGATTGAGGCTAGACGAGTCCTTGTTGGGGCGGGGTTCATCGCGGGTGAGTCAATAATGGGTGTCTTCATCGCATTGTTCATCTTCCTCGGCGCCCCACCAAGTGAATGGTTGCCGACCGAACCCATGGGAGCAGTTCTTTCATGTCTCTTCTTTGCATGGTTCGTGGGGTTGAGTATCTATCTCTGCCGTACTGGTCTTGTCCGCTCAGTACATGGCAGGCTTCATGACGTTCAACAGATGCTACTTGCAGTTGCAAGGAGTTTGAGACAGAATTTGCTCCCTCGCTCGATAAGCAAGGATGAAGACCTGTCTGTTGAGCCCTGAGTGTGGTGGCAGCGCCGGCATCAACTTACACTGCCTCTGCTGCCCTCAGATGTCGTCGCCGGATTGTGACTATGACTCACCGTGCAGGTGCTGGCCATCCAGGTGGTTCCCTTTCGGCCATTGACCTGATGGTTTGCCTGTATGCTGATGTTTTGAATCACCGGCCAGAGGACCCTTCCTGGGATGATCGCGATCGCTTCATTCTATCAAAGGGTCATGCCAGTCCTGCCATGTATGCAGTGCTCGCCGAACACGGCTATATCGCTGAGGAAGATTTGGAAGGTTTTCGTACCCTTGGTTCAATCTGTCAAGGCCATGTCGACTCGACTTGGACTCCAGGGGTTGACTTCAGCGGTGGTTCACTTGGTATGGGACTCTCTTTTGGCCTTGGCGTAGCGATGGGAGCACGTCTTCAAGGCAGTCAAAGGGCCACATGGGTGATGTTAGGCGATGGAGAGTGCCAAGAAGGTCAGATATGGGAGGCTGCCATGGCTATTTCCCATCATGAGGTTGAACGTGTGTACGTGATTATTGATAGAAACAGGATTCAGAATGATCGATTTGTGGAAGAGCAAATGCGGCTTGGCGACCTTGCTGAAAAATGGCGATCCTTTGGATGGAGGGCGATTGAGACAGATGGTCATGATCACGACTCCGTTTTGGCTGCGTTCGAACAGATGGTCGCAGATCCTTCTCCCGCAGTGCTCATCGCTCGAACCACGAAGGGAAAGGGCGTCTCTTTCATGGAAAATAATCCCTCATTTCATGGGGCTGCTCCTGATGACGAACAACTTGCTATCGCTATGGAGGAATTGTCTTGAGCGGCCGAAGTGCCTCAAGGGATGGCTATGGTAAGGCATTATTGGAACTAGCTGGTCGTGATGAGATCGTTGTCCTTGATGCTGATCTTGGTAAATCAACGCGTAGTTCATGGTTCAGCGATCATCACCCTGAGCGTTCATTCAGCCTTGGCATCGCAGAACAGAACATGGTCAGTGTTGCAGCAGGACTTGCATCCTGTGGATTCATGCCTTTTGCCTCGACGTTTGCTATCTTCTTAGAGAGAGCTTTCGAGCAGATTCGTAATAGTGTTGTGAGGCCAGGCCTTCCAGTCCATTTTTGTGGAAGCCACGGCGGCATTCACACAGGTAGTGATGGCTCATCAGCCCAGTCAATCGAGGACATTGCCATATTTCGAAGCCTGCCCCGATTGACGGTCACACACCCTTGTGATGAGCGCTCTGCTCATGCTCTCGTGATACAGTCATGTGAGCTTGATCGACCCTCGTACATGCGTACGACACGTAACCCCTCTCCTGTCATCTATAGTGATGGTGACTCAGTCCTCCTTGGCCAAGCCAACATCTTGCGTCCCGGTAATGATGTAGCTATTATGGCCATGGGAGTGATGGTACACCGCGCTATTGAGGCAGCTGAGATTCTTGCCAAAGAAGGTGTACAAGCACGAGTGATTGATGTCCATACACTTGCCCCGCTTGATGTTACGACCATTACGAGTGCAGCTCTTGAGTGTGGTGCCATCGTCACGTGCGAGGATCACCACGTTGTCGGCGGCTTGGGCAGTGCAGTCGCAGAGGCAGTCACAACGTCATTCCCAGTACCTGTCATGCGTGTCGGAGTCGGTGATCGATTCGGGGAATCCGGCCCCTCTGATGATCTTCTAGATCATCTTGGCCTTTCCATCGAAGCGATAGTAGGCGCCGCCCATAGTGCAATGAACCTCCGAAGTGGTGAGTAAGTCGATGGAGTTCTTTATCGATACGGCTGATGTTGGTGAAATCAGTGAGATTGCTGCGTGGGGTGTACTCGATGGAGTCACCACTAATCCTACTTTGATTGCTCGTTCAGGTCGTGATTTCAAGACTGTCGTTGCTGAGATAGCAGAAATTTGCAGTGGTCCGATTTCGGCAGAGGTGACAGCAACTGATTTTGAGGGTATGGTCGAGCAGGCTGCAGAATTAAAGGCAGATCTTCCTGGGAATGTGATCATCAAACTACCCTGTACGCCTGAGGGTCTCCAAGCGACGCGATGGTGTAGTGAGAATGGCATCGATACGAATGTCACCCTCGTCTTCTCAACGACACAAGCCACTTTGGCTGCCAAGGCCGGTGCTACCTATGTCAGTCCCTTCGTTGGTCGCATTGATGATCAAGGGCAGAATGGCATGGAACTGATCCGATCCATTATGGAGGTCTGGAGTCACTATGGTTTTGCCACTAAGGTTCTCGTAGCATCAGTTCGGAGTCCCTCTCACGTTCTGGAAGCCCTTGAATTGGGTGCCCACACGGCTACGATTCCGGCGAAGGTCTTTCGACAATTGATGGAGCATGAACTGACAGATGATGGCATTCGTCGATTCTTGGATGATTGGAAATCCGTGCTTGATTCGGGGAATGCTTGAACGATTCCCTGTTCAGTGGAGCAATGCATTGATGTGCCAGAATGCAGAGGCAGTGGTAGCATGAGTGACAAGGCCACACGTCTGCGTCGCTTCCTCGACGGTGAGATCGATGCCAACGATGTCAAGGATGACCCGCTCTTAGCATCCCTTGCTTCGAGGATTTATGGTGTCGAGGCTGAGGATTTCGAGGAATTACCCCTTGTGGACGATGTGATAGTTACACCCGGCGTTGACATAGGTGCCGCTGCCCCTCCTGCTCCAGGCGACCCCCTCCTTGGCATTCCACCTCCTGCTGGTGGTTCTGCCCCCTCAATTCCTTCGCCCACAGTAGCCCGGGACAAACTTTCACGTTCTGCAGCGAGGCGGCGTTTGCAAGGAACCTTCCCTGTATATCTTGGCTTGCTCCTACTTGGCTTGACCGTTTGCAATTTCTTTGGATTGTTCGGCGGCGTCATTGGTGAAATCTGCCAAGGTGACAGCAAATATTGCCCACCGAATCAGAATAAGATTGCTATTCTATCTATTGGCGAGATTGATACGAATCAGGGTTGGGCTGATGAGCTCACACCAGGTTTTCCCGATATTGCCATGGTCATTGGTAGCATTGTTGTTCTGTTCTATGGTATGAGTCTGCGGAATCGTGGTCGTCGATTGCTGGAATTCAAGGCCGTTGCAGATATCATCGCCGAGGATGGCCGCGTGACTGAAGAAGAAGCAGTTGAACTGCGAGACGCTGCTTCACGCCTAGGCATCTCTCCGAGTCAGCATTCCTCTATTGCCCGCGAACTTCAATCGATGGCTGACGATGGCGTCGACCTTCTCCCGGGCTTAGACACTTCGGAAATCCCTTCCCCATCCTTACTCTCAGAACATGAAGACTCTCCCTCCCTTTCGATGATCGACCTTCCTCCTCCCTTGCCCAGTGGTGAAGGTGTTGGTGAGTCGAGTGATTCTGAAGATGAGGCCGAGGTTGATGGTGATGGACTTGAGGCACCTGAACCTGAGGCTCCATCAGACGATGCGCCGGATAAGGAGGAGGTCGATGAATCCGATTCAGAACCACTCCTTCCCTCTCCTGATGGTGAGTCCGAACCTCCCCCTATCCCTTCCGATGGCCTTCCAAATGGTTGGACAGAGGAACAATGGCGATATTATGGTCAGCAGTATTTGGATTCCTTAGACGACGATTCCAACGATGCTGATGTCTCTGACCCAGATGACGTTGAATGAGTCCTTTCAGCATCATGATGTGCCCTAATAGGTCCGGGCAAGAAGGACTCGCCGCGTCGTCATTACACCAGACATGTGGCACGGCACATGTGTGGGATAAGGTTCGACATCGTCTCCTAGGAAGGTGAGATGTGTGAGCCGCTCGATGATCTCGGCATGGGCATCTGTGCCGTCGAACGCCATCTCGTAAATTCGCCCATCTTCAATCTTTTTCTCCATTTTCCACTCCCCCTCAACCTCTTCAAACGCGGGGAGTGGCTGAATGATTTCGCTGCGATGCAACTTTGCTCTCTCCCAAAGCACCTCTGTAACGGCTTGGAGCTCGGAATTGACAGCTGCTGCAAGGTCGTCCATAGGGAGTGGCTGCTTCCCACCTGTTCGTCGAGCAGCAAACACGGTTTGATTTTCCACATCACGGGGTCCCACTTCGAGTCTTAGAGGAACTCCTTTGATCTCCCAATCGTAGTACTTCTGACCGGGGCGGATGTCTCTATCATCCACTTTGACTCGGACGCCTGAGTTCCTGAGTTCCAGTGCTAATGCGGCTACTACTTCACTTACAGCAGCTTCTACACCGGTTTTGATGATAGGGATGACGACGACTTGGATAGGGGCTATTGCTGGGGGGAAAATCATCCCCGAGTCGTCCCCGTGCAAACCCACAATCGCCCCCAATAATCGCTCACTCATGCCGTAGGTGGTCTGATGGACGTAGGTCTGCTCACCCTCGTGGTTCTCGTATGTGATGTCAAAGGCCTTGGCCCATTGATCTTGGTAATGGTGGCAGGACGCAACCTGTAGAGTCCGCCCGTTCGGCATCACTGCATCGATCGCAATCGTGTACCATGCTCCCGGAAAGGTGTCCCATTCCGGCCTCTTGGTCTTGAGGACAGGTAGGCACAGGTCTTCCATGATCCTGTCTACAATCTCAAGATCCTCGGCAATCTGTTGAGTTGCCTCCTCCTCACTGATATGCGCTGTGTGAGCTTCAAAGAAATGAATCTCTCGGACCCTGATGAATGAGCGGGTCTGCTTTGTCTCATAGCGAAATGTGTTGACTATCTGATAGAACTTCAATGGTAGGTCGGCATGGGATCGGATCCAGAGTGGGAACATGGTGTACATGGCAGTCTCAGAAGTGGGTCTGAGGAACATCGGCACATCGATTTCGTTCTCACCGGCGTGACGGACCCAATATACTTCCTTGGCAAATCCAACATCCTCTTCATCTATCCTAAGTTCTGCTGGATCAACTCCCTCTTCACGTGCTTTCTTGAGTAGAGCAACGAGTCTATTCTCCTTGTCAAGAAGATGCTCGGGAATAAGCAGGGGGAAATTGACCTCATCGTGGCCAGTGCGCTCCATCTCCCTGTGAGTGAGCCCATCAATCAGCCTCATCGCTTTCCAGCCGTAGGGTCGCCAGACATCCATCCCTTTGATGGGGTAACGTTTGTCAACGAGTTCGGCAGCTTCGACGATGAATGGGTACCACGCATTAAAATCGTCCTTAGGTGGTAGACCCCGCCTTGCTGCAGCAGGTTCACTTGACATTGATAGTCTCCTCTTGTGAATGGACATGAACATATAGGCGGAATAGGCCCAAAGCGGCGAAGCCTCCCCAAACCATAGCGAGGGCGAAGAATGGCCACTCCTCAGTTGTCATGGCTCTCACGCCAAGCAAGATTTGCCCAATCCCCATGAGTAGGAGATAGGCGGCAGATTTCGATGACATTTTGTCACTGACTTCAAGTCCGAAGGAGGTGATGATCATTACCATTCCTAGGTATGCGCCGTACATCGTGATGTCCATTTTCTCATGCCTCCTCGATGAACTCGCACACATTATCGGCAAGTTCCTCCAACGTGGCGATGGCCTTGACGCCCTTAGCATCGACCCAGTGAGCTCGGACTCCCTCCTCCATTTCTTCAAGGCGGTTGCCAACGACTGCAGAGAGTGCGTGCGCTTCTCTGAGTGATTCAGCAGCAGCAAGGAGGACTTCTGTAGACACCCCTGCTGTCAGCTTGAATCCTATCTGTCGCACTCCTTCTGATAAGTGGGATTGGATAATCTCAATTATTTTCGGAGCACGACGAAGTGTGACATCCATTTTCTCTTGTTCACTACTAATTTTTATCGGCGATTCAGAAACGGGAACATAATCGAGGATTGCAGCAGCCCAGATCCAGATGTTTGGAGGTTCGGGTGTGGAGGCAACAGCCAGCACTGCTTCGGACATCTCCTTGGCAGATTCGGCTTTGATTCGCTTCCAGAGGGTATGATTGGGTGAGTTTACTGTACGGCCTTCGATGGTCGTGACCTCATGGCCCCTGAGAAATACCTTCGTAGCAAGAGTATACCCAGTCTGTCCACTTGATCGGTTAGTGATGCTTCGAACAGGGTCAATCTTACTCTCTGTTCCACCCAGTGTGATGGCGATTGAGTGCCGTTCACCAATGCGGGCATTGATGGCGTTGGCAGTCATCATTCCGATCATTTCAGCACCCAACTGCTTGTGCTTGTCCTCATCGAGGGGACCCCAGTGAACTGCAACACCCTTGTGGGTCAATTTAGTGATGATCTCCGATGTCTGCGAGTCATTAGCGAGATCTTCGTGCATTGATGGGAACATGATGACTGGAGTATCTGTGGAGAAGGACTTGGCAATAGCCATCAGCAGGGGCTCATCGAGGATTCCTAGAGCACATCTCGCCATGAAATTCCTAGTGGAAGGTGCAACAACCACTCCGTCGAAGACGTCCAGTTGATTCATATTAGCACTCCAGTCGTCAATTATTGGAGAGGAAGATGCCCATTCAAGGGCGAGTGGAGATATGATTTTCTGTGCTGCTTGAGTCATGCAGACTGTAAGTTGGGCTCCGTGACGTCGTAGTTCTCTGGCGACACGCACAGCATCTACAGAGGCGATGCCACCAGTGATGCCGTAGAGCAGGTGTTTGTCTCGCAATGCCTCACTCTTGGTAATGACTGCTCGGTCTGATGAGGTCGCCACACCCACCCCACAGATGATGTCATCAAGAAGCGCTCGGTGGGAGGTGTGTGTTGCCGCCCGAACAGAACGACCCTGGTGTAGACACACATCGATTGAAGCAGATGCTTGAACTTGTGCATCGGCAGATGTCTTTTCAGATGGCCCTGAGTGTTATTCTGTGCACGATTGTCCTATTTTCGCAGTCCCTCCTCCTCCTCACTGGAGGGGGTGCTTCTCTCATACTTGGGTTGATGCTTCTCCTTCCCATTCCGTTATTCCTCATCATTTGGAGTGGATTTCGCAATCGAGCAGTATGGGCATTGCGCCCTGCTCCGTACGCGATGTACGCAGCCGCACTCATCTATGGTTGGTTGGCTTTGGTGAATTTGTTAGAGGGCTCGGTCATGGGCTACATCATGGGCTTTCTAGTGTTGTTCTTCATCCCTCAAGTCGTCCGCATAGCACGTAGTGTCAAAGACCCGAGGATGGAGGCTTTCTTCCGAGATGAACTTGAGGTGCTTGGTCAGCGAATCACGCAAGTAGGTGAGGTTCTTGCAGCGTGTCCTACGTGCTCATCCGTGCTTGCTATAGTGCCCTCTGCTTTGGGTCCTAGCGATAAGTGTCCTGTATGTTCGGCACCACTGGTGACTATGGAATCTGAATGACTCACGCTTCTGAGAAAGTGAGGTTCTTCCAATACTCTTCAGGGACTTCTTGGCCGAGTCTGAGTCCTCCAATTGCTCCGAGGCGGATCGAGTCTTCGACGGTATGGACCTCAACGTCACCAAGTTCTTGAAGACGAATGCTGAATGCTTCTCCTATGCCTCTGATTCCACTTCCTCCTCCTCCAACAATCATGTTAGTTCGGAATTTCTTTTGGTATTCGGGATTTGAATCAGCAATGAGAGCCTTCACGCCACCGATGATTGGCTCGACGACTGAATCACATGCGGCTGCAACGCAATCGGTGATATCGAGTGACATCGCCTTACCCTCTACAGAGAAATCAACGATGATTGGTTGCTCGGGTTCGTGGCCTGTGACAAAACCGTGCTCCTCCTTCCAGCGACGCGCCATATCTTTGGTTACTTGGCTGCCAGCATATTTCGTTGCGATGGCCTCGATGAGTGCTCTATCGATGTGGTCACCAGCGTAGCTGTTGTGCAGTTGATCCTCTGGCCCTGGAATTGTTCCGTAGACTCGGCACATATCTGCAGTTCCGGCACCTATGTCGATAACGACTGCGTTCTCGATACGATCGAGAGCATAGGCGACTGCAAAGGGCTCAGAGATAATCATGCATGCATTGACAGCACCTGAGGCTGCAGAGAAGATGGCAGTCTTGTCCACGTGAGATGCTTCTGCGGGTGCTCCTATAACGGCGACAACGCGGTCGTAATCATCTGGATTGGCAAGTGAGATGATGTATTGGATGAAGGACGCAATGTGCTTCTTATCTTCCATCGTATCCTTGATGACACCATGTTCTAGGGGGCGGTAGAGGTCGAGTGCCAGTCGGTTTCTCAGGGCCTCCTCGCCGAATAGACAGTCTGCGCGAAGGAAATTCCGAGCAATAGTATCCTTTGGGGTCCCAACGACAGTCAGGACGATTTCCTCCTGTCCTCCGCTCGTCACGAGCACGGAGCGGAATGTGCCAAGGTCGATTCCGATGTAGAGTGTTTCATCTGCCATATCTGTGCTCCTCATGGAGTCCGTATATATACGCATCCACGTATCTTAGAGTGGTTATGTCCACGTTTGGCAACCATCACAGTGCCATGCAAGGTGCTCAGTATACAGGCGAGCCCCCCCACCGCAGTTGTAGCATTCCTTCAGGACATCTTCGCCGAATAGCCCAACAACGATGCGAATGTAATCTTGGTCACTGATTCCGAGTTGATCGCGCATGGCATACAGTAGTTGATCTTCAGATGGTGTGATGACGCCATCAGCAAGAACAATCTCAACTGCGATCTTGAAGTCATCCAACTGATGGACATCCCGTGGGTCAAGTGATACGCCGCCTTTCTCAGCAACCATGTCCTGGCCTCCAGGGTCATCGACGAAGATCACGAGTGAATCAACATCGAGATTCTCATCTCGTAATTCGAATAGTATCTGTGGACCAACACTGTGGGAATAAACAAGTTTTGAGTGCTTGTTGATGATGAAGGCAATCGATCGAGCAGTATCTTCAGCAGAAACTCCACGGCGCCAGCCCTGTGGAGTGTCATCTTCTAGGTGGTAGAATTCGGTCCCAATACCCGGGTATTCAAGCCTGACCTCTTCACCTCCGTCAAAATCATTTGTGAGCAAGGTCACAGAACCAACCACCGTGTCCTCTACATTGTCGTCATCATCAAAAGCAATCATCAGCGGTTTACGCTCTTCAGATGCAACGTTGAAATGTCCTTTCATTCCATCCATCCATTTTGACTCAAGACGCTTGAGGCTAGCAGCCTGTTCCGAAGAAATGTCTTGATTGACGCCAAGGACACTCTTCCATTCACCTTGCGAGAGTTCTTGCCTGAACCTGTCCAGATCCTTGCTGTCATCATCAACCGAGCGACGAGTTGGGGTGCTTCGTGCTGAGACGTGAGAGGGGTCCGCAAATTCATAACCGCAGCGAAGACAACTAAGGAATCCACTCATAGAGGATGTATCAGTTTCTCCTCCGCAGCGGGGGCAGTCGCCTTCCTCACTGACTCCAACGCGCTCCACGGCCTCTCGTACGTTTCTGCGCGCCATGGCCGTGTGGATGAACTTGTACACATTATGGTATCCCCGTCGGATTCAAAGCAGTCGGTCCGTTCGGACAGGCATGATTCGCAAGAGCAGCCATGGTTTCTTCAGAGGGTCGAACTGTCCCATCACCAATGAGGAAGGCAAATTCATCATGTCAGATAGAGAAGGAGAGCGTTTGGGTCGGATCATGGCACTCGTCCTGAGGCATGCACCGGAGAAGTTCGGCCTTGAGATGGATTTGAATGGGTGGGTCAATGCGAGTGATTTCGCCGTTGCTGTGCAGAACAAGAATCGCCGCATGCATTGGATTCGACCGCATCATTTCCAGGCAATCACACAAGTTGATGAAAAAGGCCGATACGAACTCAAGGGTGGGATGGTCCGTGCTACTTATGCTCACAGCGTTGACATCGAGTTGGACCTACCTACCAATGATCTTCCTGACATCGCTTTCTTTCCGGTGGAGAGGGGTGCCGAGGCCGAGGTCCTTGGCATGGGCTTGCTTCCAGGAAATCGCCGACACGTGCACCTTTCAAGAACGTTTGAAGGAGCATGGGAAGCTGGTTCCGTTCATCATGATCAACCAGTGATCATTGAAGTAGATTGCATTCGTGCTGTTGCAGATGGCTATGTGTTCTACCGGGCTGGTCATCGAGTGATTCTCGTTGAAGAGGTGCCCCCAGTCTACATCGGTGTTGTAGGTGATGACGATGGGCGCTATGAGGATGCGCGTGCAGCAGCGGCTGAAGAAGAGTGATTATTTCTGCCGCGTGTTGCCGCACTTGGCACAGAAGTTCAGATCCGCTTCCATTGTTTCTTCACATGATGGACACACATTCGGATCCCCGGTTGCGCTTGTTTCCTTAGATGCCCCTGGCTCGGGTGCTCGTTGAATCAATCTTACAGTGGGAACCTGCATTGTCGGCTGAACTCCTGCTTCGGCTCGTTGCCTGAACTCCCGCTCGAAACCAATGGCAAGAACGAGTGCAGACTCTAACTCGACCAATTTCCGTTCGGATTGCTCGTGGGCGGCATCTTCCTCTGCCTTTTCGATTTCTCGTTGAAGCCAGCGGCGGAAAATATCCAGTGTTGGTTCCTTTGCCATGGTCGAAACGAGAGCACGTCTCTTATGGATTCACCGTGTCGACGCATTGTGGCCCCCCGTGTACTCGTCAAACTTGGAGGTGCCCTGCTCACCGATAAACAGAGTTACAGGACGCTCGATCAAGAGGCACTGGTACAGTCTACCAAGGCTGTGGCCGATGCGGTAAAGGAAGGGGCAGAGGTTCTGCTCGTCCTTGGTGCAGGTAGTTTCGGACATTCACTTGCTCGCCACCTTCGCTTGAATGAGGGATATCTGCCTGATTGGACTCCAGATCCTGTGACCCCTTGGGGGGGTCTTATCTCGGACCAGATGCAGGGCGTACGCGATGTCCGCTCAGACCTTGATGAACTGAGCAAGGCTGTGAAATCGCAGTTGACGGGGCATGGGCTGGATGTTCGATTCATTCCAGCCCGTGACTTCGTCAGATTGACCGAGGTTGGGGAGGTTGAATGGACCCCACCTGTTCTTGATTCCGAAGTAGTGATGACTCAAGGCGATGTTGTCGATCGCCACGGTTCTGCTCGCTTCGGAATCCTTTCTGGAGATGAACTGATGTGGCTCTTTGCCAGTTCCGTGTCCACAAGTCATGCAGTGTTCGGCCTCGATGGGATAGATGGGCTCATGACTCGACCTCCTGGGCATCCTGATGCTAGTCTGATTGAGTGGTTCGCGCCAGGAGGCGTCACTGACATCTCTGTCGATGAAGTTCATGATGTCACTGGCGGCATGGGTGCTAAGATCGAGATCGCCAGCATGATGTCATCCAAAATTCCTGTGACCTTTGTCAATGGTGAGCACGCGAGCAGACTGACTGGTGCCATTCTTGGCAAGAAGGTCAAGGGCACTTTGGTGAGTGCTGAACCGCCCTCGGTTTGAAATGGGTGGAGGCAGAGGCGTGAGTGTGGATGGTATCACTCCTGATGACATAGAGGCTCGTAAGCGAGCCCATATCGACCTCTGTCTGGATGCTGACGTTGCCAGCACCGTCAATTGGTGGGATGATGTTCGCTTCATACATGAGCCTCTACCTGAAGTTGACCGCCCTGATGTCGATACCTCAGCGACATTACTGGGTCGCACTTTGAGAGCTCCATTACTGATCTCCGGAATGACCGGTGGGTGTGATTCTGGTGCCCTCATCAATGCTCGTCTCGCTGAAGCAGCGGGAATAGTAGGTGTGGCGATGGGCGTGGGGTCGCAACGACCTGCTCTTGAACAGTCGGAGTGGGAATGGAGTTACGAAGTTGTCAAGGACAAGGGAGTGCCCCTGATGTTGGGCAACGTTGGAGTTCCTCAGTTGCTCCCTCAGGGAGGTCGTCCAGCGATGCCTATTGAGACGATTGGTAGGGCAATGGAGATGGTAGGAGCAGATGCTTGCTGTCTACACCTTAACTACCTCCAAGAGGCTGTACAGCCCGAAGGAGACGTGCGCGCTGCAGGTGCGCTGGGCGTCATCGCAGAGGCTGCTTTGAAGTACCCCGTGGTTGTCAAGGAGACGGGTGCTGGAATCCCGCCTTCGGCAATCTTTCGTCTTGTTGAGACTGGTGTTTCGGCCATTGATGTCGGTGGATTATCGGGCACCTCATGGTCGGCAGTTGAACACCATCGGGCCGTCGCAGGAGGTTATTCACAGAAGGCTGCCTTGGGTGAGTTATTCTGGGATTGGGGTGTCCCAACTGCAGCATGTGTTGCGTGCGCGCCTGCTGGAATTCCAATTCTGGCAACTGGGGGCTTGCGTCACGGCCTCGACCTGCTTCGTGCTATCGTGCTTGGTGCCCAAGCAGGTGGCTTTGCACGCCGCCTGCTCCGAGCTGCTGATACCTCTGTCGAGGAGGTCGTTCTGGAGTTAGAGGGCATCATAGATGAATTCGCCACAGGCATGTTCCTTCTGGGTGCTCGAACACTGGATGATCTCACTGGTGTTCAAGCGATGGTTACAGGTGATCTTGCATCTTGGATCGGACATCTTGGAGGAGAGTGATTTGGTTCTGATTGAAGAAGTCCATGGGATTCTCGACGAGCCTCGTTCCCGTGTCGAAGAGATCATGAAAACTGCTGTCGAACAAGTCAACCAGCCACGGCTGAACTCTGCCATGCGACACCTTTTGGAAGCAGGTGGTAAGCGAATGAGGGCAACTATTCCTTGGCTTGTGGGGCATGCTACAGGAGGTGCTCATGATGGCCACGTGGAACTCGGAGCTACCTTGGAATTGATTCACAATTTCACCCTTATCCATGACGATATCATGGATGACGATCCACTGCGGCGAGGCAGGCCCTCTGTGCATGTTGAATTCGATGTAGCGACTGCTTTGAATGCAGGTGATGCCCTTTTTGCTATTGCCATTGAGAGGCTTGCAGGTGCAGCTGATGTCCCGCAGCATCTTGCTTTGCGCATCGTGCGCAATATAGCAGGTATGGTTCGGCGTCTCTCAGATGGCCAACAGATGGATATGGATTTTGAATCGAGGGATGGAGTTTCTGAGGACGAATATATCACGATGATTGAGGGAAAAACTGCCGCCATCTTTGAGATTGCAGGGTGGGGGGGGGCTCTCATAGCCGGTGCATCTGAGAGTGTTGCTGAGGCAATGAAAATATGGGGCCGTGAACTTGGCCTTTGTTTCCAGATTGTTGACGACACTATTGATCTTCTAGCTGATTCAACTAAGAGTGGCAAACAGCAGGGTAGTGATCTGATGCAGGGGAAGCAGACTCTAGTGGTCATTCATGCACTTAATCATGCGACTCCAGAACAGCGCAGTGTCATCAATGCCGTGCTCGGCCAAGGTGAGGCTGTCGAGCCAGATTCGCTTGCCTCATGTCTTGACGTGCTCGCCTCTACGGGCAGCATTGATCATGCCCTCAAGCGTGCTCATCTTTCGCATGATCGTGCGATTGACTCACTTTCCCTCCTCAAAGAGGGTGAAGCAAAAGACCTCCTCGTCGCTCTCACTCATCATCAACTTGAGCGGGAGGCGTAACGCTCAATCAGCATAGTAGGATTGACCGGGGACTTCGAGTTTCAGTCCCTTGCGCTGGCGGATGCTGATTACGACGTCGTTCATCATGCTGGGTGGCACTGGCTTGAATCCCTCATTCTCGGTATTCCAGATGGCCCGGCCCTGACTGGCGGCACGAATATCGTTCGAGAAGCCGAATGTCTCGGCAACAGGAATCTTACCTATTACGGTGGTGCTGCTTCCTTCTGCAGGCATGTCATCAATGACTCCTCTCCTTTGTGAGATTTCGCGTGTAACCTGTCCGAGCCAATCGTTAGGAACTGTGACAAAGATCTTCTGTATCGGTTCCAAAATGACAGTCTTTGCCCGTACCATTGCTCCCTTTGTGGCATTTCGCATAGCAGGGATGACTTGTGCTGGACCACGATGTATGGCATCTTCGTGGAGCTTGGCGTCCACTAGTCGAACCATGACTCCCATCATTGGTTCCTCTGCAAGGGGTCCCTTCTTGCATACATCTCGGAAGGCTTCCATCAGAAGTTCCTTTGTCTCGTGAAGATATTGTATCCCCTTCGTGTCATTGACAAATACTGAGGTGCCGTGGACGAGATAGGTTTTGGTCATCTGATCTTTATCCATCCCATGTTCAGCACATAGTCTTCCGAACGCCTTGCCGTCCTTGACGGTGCCCTCAGGAATGTCTCCTTTACGGATGGCGTTCACGAATTGTTCGGGTAGTGACTCAACCTCGATATAGAATCGATTGTGACGATTCGGTGATTTGCCCTCGAATGGGCTTCCTTTGTTATCCCCATCAACACATTCTCGGTAAACGACAATTGGTGATGAGATGTTGACGGCAATCCCTTGTTCGACTTCGATTCTATAGGTGGTAATCTCGAGATGCAGTTCTCCCATCCCTGCGAGAAGTGATTCGCCAGTCTCATTATTGATCGAGACCTCAAGGGATGCATCGGCTTTAGCCAACGAGCGCAGAGCAGACAAGAACTTTGGAAGATCCTTGAGAGACTTCGGTTCAACAGCTACAGTTACGACGGGATCAGTATAGTGGCGTATGGCTTCGAATCCAGTGATTTCAGGGTCTCTGACGATCGTAACACCTGCTGCGGCTGCGCGCACGCCAGTTACGGCTGCAATGTTGCCAGCACTGACTGATGGCAATGATATCCGGTCCGCACCGACCATCATCGCAACTTGTTGTGTCCGCTCAGCTTTGGCAGCTCCTAGAGCATGAACGCTCTCACCTTGACGAATTTCGCCAGAGAACACTCTGCCAACAGCAACCTCACCGGCGTGCTGGTCCATCCAAATTTTTGTCACCATCATTGCAAGCGGACCGTTTGAATCGCAGCTCATCATCGCTTGTCCGACTTCGCTTTCAAGATCTCCTCGCCAGATGTGCGGGATACGATACTTCTGAGCTACGATGGGGGAAGGCAACACGGTGACAGCCATGTCGAGCAGAACTTCGTGAACAGGCGCCTTCTTTGCTAATTCCTTTTGCCTTTCTTCATGGCAATGGTCGTAAATATCCTTGAAATTGATACCTGATCTTTGCATGAAGGGCACGGTGATGCCCCAGTTGTGGTATGCTGAACCGAAGGCTACAGTTCCATCTTGGACATTCACTTGCCATTCCTTACCTACATCCTCTGGGGCGTTATCTCGAATGAGTTTGTTCACCTTAGCGATTGTTTCCATGAATCGTGCTTGCATGTCTTCTGGCGTCACCTGCATCTCATTGATCAGGCGGTCGACCTTGTTGATGAACAGAACTGGCTTCACCTTTTCACGTAGTGCTTGCCGAACAACCGTCTCGGTCTGCGGCATTGGTCCTTCCACTGCGCAGACAAGAATGTAGCATCCGTCGACAGCCCTCATTGCACGGGTGACGTCACCTCCAAAGTCAACGTGTCCTGGCGTGTCAATTAGATTGATGAGATAATCTGTCTCGTTAATGCTGTGCACCATAGATGCACTTGCAGCGTTAATTGTAATGCCACGCGCAGACTCTTGGTCGTCGAAATCGAGCACCCTGCCTTTTCCAGCTAGGTCTTCAGACATCATGCCTGCACCTGCAATCAGATTGTCTGAGAGCGTTGTCTTGCCATGATCGATGTGTGCAGCGATACAGACATTGCGGATATTCTCGTGCATCCCCATGATCTCAGATGCCCTGCGTATGTTGTCCTCTTTACGCCCCATGTCTCATCACTCTGTCCGGCCGACTCGGCTGCGGTTGATGAACGATTCGGGTTCACAATCCCTTATCGTGCGCTTGCTGCTATACGCTCAACCTCTTCGCGCTTAGCGACTGCAAAGGAAGCGACATCTCCTTCCGACGCTCTTAGAATCTCTGTTATGATGCACTCAGTCAGTGATTTCTTGGATTTGAAGGTACCCTGTGAGGACCCTTTGGTGAGGTTTCTCACAGCGAGGTCAAGGCGTCGAGAAGGGCTGGTATCGACTGCCTTGGGTTGGCTGACTGCCCCAAATCGGATGCGAGTCACCTCTTCCATCGGAGCAGCATGACAGATTGCATCGACGAGTACCTGAAGTGGATTTTCTTTCTTTATCTCATGTATTCTCTCGAGAGACTGGCGGAAGGCCTTGGTAGCTGCCATCTTCTTGCCCGTGTATTTCCCCGATCGCATCAAGCCGTTGATGCAACGCTCGATGAGAGATAGGCGCTGCTTGCCAAACCATGCGTTCGCATGCCGCCCACCGGAGTGTGGCACGCCTACTGTTGTGAGGTTGATGTAGGGGGCAAGGCCCTGATCATGGCAAAGGACCTCAGCAGCATCCCATTTGCCAAAGACCAATGTCCCTATTCCCCTGATTGGTACAACCTCTTCGATTTCTTCTTCAATCACCTGTTCAGCAACAGGCTCGACATCCTCGAGATCACTCGACATGGTGTTCACCGGACAGGTTTCTCCTTTCGTCCTCGGACCATCTCGTCGAGTGAGACTCCATTAACTTGAATCACTTTGTATCTAACTCCAGGGATGTCTCCGTATGACCTACCCATGCGTCCCCCAATACCTTCTACGAGGACTTCATCATGCTCATCGATGAAATTGATGGCACCATCTCCGGGCGCGAACGCAGTGAGTTTGTTCCCTGTACGAATGAGATTAATCTTCACTGCCTTACGAATGCCAGAGTTGGGCTGCTTAGCTTCAACTCCAACTTTTTCGACGACGATTCCTTTGGCCTGAGTACTGCCACGCAGAGGGTCGTGCTTGAGTACACCTCCCTGGCGGCGTGTTTCCTCGCGCTTTTTGTAGCGTCGGTCAGCCCAACGAGCCTTCTGCCGGTCTCGCTTGATCTTAGCACCAGCAAACAGACCGCGACCCATCAAAGCACCTGAGCGATTTGCCGACCGTGGGCCATTATATGAGGATGACGTATCTACACCTTGTCGCACCCAACGGGTTGAAAGGCTCTAACCTGTGGTTATGGTATGGCCTTCCGTGACCATCTCGCTCAGGCAGGTGTCGTCACAGAACCCGTCTCCGTAGAATTCGGATTCAGTCATTTGAGTCGCCAAAAGGGCGATGCTCCTTTGATGTTTGATGAGATTATCGAAGCCCCTGAGCAGCGTGCAGCTGTGAACTTGCTGACTAGGTCTGCCTTGTGCCAAACATGGGGCTGCACTTCTAGCACCCTTGGCAAGGCCATGATCGATGCACAACAGAACCCCCTTGCTCCAGCACAGATAGAATTCTCTGAAGCTGAATTCAGTCATCTTGTTTCTCATGATGTAGATCTGACTGCAGTACCTATCCCCAAGCACTTTGCCGAGGATCGGGGGCGGTATATGTCGGCTAGCATCATCATCGCAGAGTATGGAAGGCGGAGAAATCTCTCTTTTCACAGAATGTACCTCCGCTCTCCTGACAGTGTTGTTGCTCGTCTCGTACCTCGTCATCTATACAAGATGGTCGAAGAAGCAAGAGCCAGAGGTGAAGAGGTTCCTATTGCAGTGGTGAATGCACCTGACCCTACTGTTCTTCTCGCGGCAGCCATGTCGTTTGAATCTCACATCGATGAACTGCAGATTGCTGCCCGGCTCCACCAACGACTGGTAGGTAGTGATCTTGAGGTTTGCCTTGCTCCCAACGGCATTACTGTTCCTGCAGACTCCGAATATGTGTGGCTCGGCTCGATCACAACAGAGGATGATCTTGAAGGGCCATATGTCGACATCACAGGAACTCTTGACACCGTGCGCATGCAGCCAGTGATACGTTTCGAATCTCAATATCGTAAAGAGTCATCCGTCTTCCATGCTTTGATTCCTTCAGGTGCCGAGCATCGCACTTTGATGGGCCTTCCCCGTGCACCGATCATCCAGAATGCAGTCAACGCAGTTTGCCCATGCCACGATGTTGTTCTTACGGCTGGGGGTAGCGGATGGCTATCCGTAGTCATCCAGATCACACCGCGTCAGCCATTTGACGCTCATGACGCACTTATGGCAGCCTTCGCATCACATACTTCGGTCAAGCAGGTCGTTGCTGTTGATCGGGACATCGATCCGGAGGATCCAGTGGCAGTTGAATGGGCTTTGATGACTAGATGGCAACCGGGCAAAGATTCTATCATTCTTGAGAATCAACGGGGCTCAAGCTTGGATCCCTCGTGTAATTCAGATGGGACCACGTCGAAGATCGGCAAGGATGCGACGATTCCTTTCGGGATTGATCGAGCTTCGTTTGAACGTGTTCGCTGATCAGTTCTTTCCGATGTTCTTGACAAGTTCACGTAGTAATGCAGCTGTTCTGCTGAGCGCTGTACGCCTTCTCAATGATGCGAGCCTCTCAAATTCTGCTTCAGGGGGTGTGTTCTCATGCGTCATGCGTAATCTCAAATGGTTGAAACTTGCATGTGGGCCCATCCCTACGGAGCGATCTCTGCCGCTCATTCAGGACCACCTCGGCGCTCTGAGATTGCAGACCAGGCAGTATCGATCCGCTGGCGTTTGCTGAGAAGTTCTTCTTCAGAACGCAATTCCGTCATGAGAAGGTGCTTGAGTGCCATACCTACAATGGCGTCAGCCTCTCCTCCAAAGAGTGCGATTAAGTCTGCGAGGTGCTCACGTGCACGGGTACTCAGGTTGATGCCCCTACTTGTCGGATAACTGGTAGATTTATCCAGAGCCTCTTCGGCAGCATTGCGTATGAATTGTGTGCGTGTCATGGTCGGTCGTTCTGCAGTTGCTTCATCGATTGCCTCGATCAATGATGGCGGTAGGCGCAGCGAGATAGTACGTGCGAGTTCACGGGTTTGCATTGCAATATAATGCGTTGCAATACGTTATAATTCTATGCCTCGGTGGTTTACCCATATCGTGGCCGAACTATCTTCTGATGCTGTAGACTTGGCAGACCACCCGCGCCGCAATCGTTCAGAGCGTTGTCGTGCGCAGTCGAGAAAATTCCGCGAACTCGCATCACGTCAATCAGATCGCCGAGAAGCTAATCTTGCTTGGGCCGAATCGATGTGCGTAGAATCTCTCAAGCATGATTTCACTAATGCCGCAGCTTGGCTTGAGTATGCGTTGGTTCTCGAGAATTTTGAGAGTACACGATCCGTGAGAGATCTTTTCGAAGAGCTTCTTGTTGTTCTTGGGCGTTCCAGTGAGCCACTGGCAGTGCTGGAGGCAGCGGGTGTTGATACCAGCCTGGACCCCGAAGTGATTCGATCATTGCTTAGAACCGACCCTCTTGAATCGAATGAATGGTGGAATCACATCTCAAATACTTCGACATCTCAAGAAGAGATCGAAACGTTCGCCCGACGCTGCTCCTCGCTTGACCTTCAGGATCAGCGCGCTAACATTCTATTTGGAAGGCGTCTTGAGTTTCTTCGGCGTGCAGGTCACGACGAGTTATTCGTACGCTTGGCAGAACACTTGTTGGCTCATCGACCTGTGAATCATGAATTGTGGGTTCGACTCGGACAGCATCATGAGCACAAAGGCGACATGGGACACGCATGGCTTGCATATGATCAGGCCCAGCGTCTGAGGCCTCGCCATCGTTGGGCAGATCGCTTCAAGTCCCGCGCTGAAACATCTCTTCTTGATGTCAAAGCACCAACTGATGAGGATGCATCGAAGATGTTCCGACGACTTGAGACATTGCGTCGTTTAGATGACTCAGATAGCCTCGAATCTGAAGCTTCATCTCTTGAGCCTCCTGAAGGTAGTTCCTGGGAGGATGAGGTAGTGGCTGAGCTTGAGTCTTTGATTGCTCAGAATGATATGGCCAGTGCATATCTCAAGGCCCGTAGACACCACCTCATGGGTCATGATTGGGCCGAACCCTTCCTTGTGAGGGCCGAAACCTCTCTCATCGAGGAGGATGTTGTCGATGATGTCTTTGAGGCCGAGGAAGGATGACGTACGTAGCCGTATGGGTTACGGCTGAAGGACATTCCTCTCACTGGTTGATGGTTGAACATATCCGCAGGGGTTGGGAGTTACCAGGTGGGACTATCGAGGAAACTGAGACTCCCGCTGAGACTGCGATACGTGAAGTTCTAGAAGAGACTGGCCTCTTTGGTTCTCTTAGATGCGCTCCACAGAGTCTCGACGGAGATGGTTTTGTCATTCACCTTGAAGTCCAAGATGAACTTACTGAGCTGGCTTGGGAGAGTAGAGACCCTGCGATTCTCAAAGTGAAGTGGTTCGATAAGCCTCCTCGGCCCTTGGCGTGGGGGCTTGAGGAGCTGAAGGATCTTTCACAAAGGTTCGGAGGTCCTGTGATCACATGAATTTGAAAAGGAACTCTTCGATTGTTGCGCGGTCCAGAACATGGAGGCCAGGGCTGTTCATGGCGAGCACTTTGCCCGATGAGGCGGGTGGATTGACATCTTGTCCATACGTCCATTCAAGATTGAGTCCCGTTCGTTCAACGAGCATGGTGTCGCTTTCTTCGTGACCGTCGGAATACGCCAAAAGCATCGATGCAGCTTCTTTTGCTCCTTCAAGGTCACTAACACCTCTGAGGAGACACAAAGCGATCCAGGTCACGCGGATGGCCTCCTCTCCTCTATTGAAAGCAGCCATGATCCTGCCTGCGATGAGTCGTGTGTGGCCTATGGTCCATGGATCATGTTCTCCATCGCGAGTGGTTTCACTGCATAGGTGGAGGGCCCTCAATCCTTGGTCTGCTTCGATAAGGATGTTCATTCTCACTATAACTGCCATCGAATGGTGGCGCCCCCCTCGGTTCAGAGTACTCAGCCTTACCTCTGCCCATTCCGAATGCTCAAGCGCTTGTTCCATTTTCCCTTCTCCTGCTTCAAGAACTGCTTGCTCAAGTCGTATCCTTGCTTCAAGTACAGGGGATTGGAATGGAGCTGAACGGACAAGTTGGAGCAGCGGCTCAAGGTCGGCCGCAGTTTCACCCTCCATTTTGTGAGTAAGATGACTGAGGAACATCTGTGAGGGGCCAGGGGCTTTCTCGATGAATTCATCCCAATTCTCAAGTTCCTGAACGATAAGCATCGCTTCACCGACATCTATCCAGCCGATGAGTCCATCATGGCTTTTCACAAGATCCCACGGAAGTGAACCTTGTTTGAGATTGTGCATGATCTTATTGAGTGGTCCTTGAATCACGGTGAACCAGACCCTCGTGCAAGCTCATCTAGGAAGGCATGTACTGCGGCTTTTCCTTTTAGTTCAACAGCGGTCCACCCTGCTGCTCCAGCGTGTCCTCCGCCTTCTCCTCCTCGCGTTTTAGCAAGGTGTTCGCACAAGGTTCCCAGATGCACGCCATTTTGCACGGCTGCGTGGCGAGCGCGGCAGGTCAATCGCTGCCCCTCGTCGGTGGTTCTGTGAGCCACGGCAATATCTGCCCCAGCACGAACAAGATTCGTAGCGACTGCACCTTCATGTGGTCCACTTCGGCAATGAGCAACGACCATGTCACCTACTTGGGTGATCTCTGCCCTTTGGAGCGAAGTCAGAATCCCTATTCGCTCGGAGTTTCGGTGAACATTTTCTTGCATACGTTCGATGAAAACAGCTAGAGTTTCGTCTAGGTGCTCAGACAATGTTGCGGCGCACCGAAGAGCCGACGCATCAGCATGACGAAAATGCCCCGTGTCTGCAATTACACCAGCTAGTAGCAGCGAAGCAATTCTGTGGTCGATAATCTCGGTACGGCAGGTCTGTAGCCATTTGGCCACTATCTCGGCCGTTGAAGTGGCTTCACTGATGTAGATTAAGTCGCCTTCTCTCTCAGCCCACCCCTCGCCTGCTGAATGATGGTCGAGAATCAACCTTGGAGCGTCAGGAAGATCGACACCAGTCTGAGATGGGCCAGCAGCATCTACGATGATGACTCCACCTAGTTGACGTGGCCATTGTGTGCGTGTGGATGATAATGGTCGATGTTCGAGCAAATGATGCCCAAGAAGCCGCCTCGCAGGACGGCTGACATGGACGCCACAAGCACGCGCGGCGGGCCCCAAAGCAAGTGCGATGGCCTGTGCGGACCCGACAGTATCCAAATCACCGTTCTTGTGAGTCAGCACGGCGATTGCACCGCGTTGCTCAGCGTCTCTGATCCATGCATCGATGGCTTCTGTTTCAGCCACCCTCAATCTTCCTGTTCAAAAGCTTCGATCTCGGTTTCATACGTCTTCTGAATCAGATCGCGATCCTCGCTCATCCGTTCAACATACGCAGAAATCGTGGTCAATGTCTCTTGCAACTCTTGCAACATACCTTCTCTATCATGGACTTCAAGGAGGAGTGGCCCTCGCTGTTGATATACAGGTCTATCAGCCGGTTGAATCTCAAGGGCACCAATAGTTCCTTCAAGCTCTCGAATCTGAGATTCAAGACTGGAAAGTTGTTGCGCCACAGACTGCAGTTCTGCAGCCAACTGTTGTATCTTCACTGCCCGCTCTTCGCTCATCACTGTCCCTCTCCTAGCGCGAACGCCGTGGATTCAGATGCTTGAAGACTTCGACAAAGACTGTTCCACATTGCACGAAGGTCGACTCTAGTGTTCTCGTCGAGGAACACAACTGAGTTGTCGATTCGGAGATGATCCTCGGGTGCTATCGCTTGCAGAAGGATATGTGTACATGGGTGCAGCGAGAGGTCCAACTGGATCTGCCAACGCTCATTCAAGGTCGTCATCGGACGCTCCACCATCCCCTTCGGGCGCCTCTTCCTCAACTACAGACAACTTTTCTTCATCCTCATCCATGTCCTCTTGGAGCGATTCCTCAACTGATTCTTCCATTTCGGTCCCATCATCGATTCGAGATTGAGTCTCAATAGCGAGTTGGCGCGCAATCAGAGCTTTGTCAGCTGTAGAGGAACCTTCTGTGGAGCGGCGGATGATCCTAGCATTTGCTTCAGATGCTCGTGTAAATGGTTGCCACGCGCCTCCTGCGAAGCGATGATCACATTTCCTGCATTGCCATATTCCAACGGCCTGTCGACGGACACGCTCATAGAAGCACGATGGGCACACATAGGTCGCCTTTGCTCGTCGTTCGACTGCACCTGCGGCTCTTCGATTGGAAACGCCGTAGCGGCTTCCCCATTTCCCAGCGTTTCCTACTTTGTTCGTTCTACGACTCAACCAACCACCTCGTCAATCTTCTTTCGCAACTCAGCAGTGCGCTTCTGAGCATGTTCGAACATTTCGTCAAACTCGTCAGAAGTGAATGCTCCTGTCAGGCCCTTCTGGAGTGAATGGAGATGGCCGTCGTCGCCCAAAGTGATGCATAGGCGCTCATCACCCGCGAGTTCCTCCTCATGGTCAGGGTCGTAGACAAAACGTCCCCCTACTCTCTGATATGTACAGATGATAGGTGTCTTAGCGACGGGGAGTGGTCCATCTTCTCCGATATCGAATCGGGCAGCGGGTAGTGTGGCGCTGCGCAAAGCAGTGATTGCAGCCAGTCCACAGGCATCAAACAGATTTCCACGGTCTGACAGAACATGGCAGTCTAGATTGACGTTCCACACCTTTTCACCCGGGAGGATGCACAGGGCTTCCATATCGACGCAACCACTCTCTCTGATTCCACGGTCCACGACACGACCGAGTTCGATTGCAGCTGGACTAGGTGGCCCAGGGCTGTAGTTAGGTCCTGCGATGGGCCTCACTTCTGCACTGGTCATTAGTGAGCCATGTGTGGGTCGGTCTGGCCACGGTTCTCGCAAACTGAATTTAACACCTGCAATGACAATGGTGTCCCCAAGCCTGACCCGGGCACTACCTTCGGCCCGGAGAATAACATCATTTGTGAGGTCGAGGTCTCGGGCTTCCCATTGGCCTCGGTTGCCAAGTCGCTGATCCTCATCTGCCAAACGTCGAACATGGTCCCTTAGTAGGGCTGGAATTACTGGTGCTGCCATCACGTCTCACCTCCGTCTCTTGCCCAACGTGCTTTCAGAGCCTCAATTTGCTTGGCATGAATGGGGGCGATGGCCTGCTCGTTGTAGATCATTGCCTGTTTCACCTCTTCGGGTGAGAGGTCACCATCCATTTGCATGAATGCTATCTCTCCAGTAGTTGGCATGATTGCAACAGGGAGGTCTGCTTCCCCATAATTGTCCTCGGCCTGGTCAAGGTCACAGACGACCACGCCGCCGATCTTGCCAGAGGCGATTGAAACGAGCAGGTCTTTCATGGGCAGACCTGCATCGGCAAGGGCCACTGCGGCAGCAGTGATGCCTGCGCAGCGCGTGCCTGCCTCTGCCTGAAGAACCTCAATCTCGACGCTGATCTTTGTCCGAGGAAACCTCTCAACCTCAACAATGGTCGCCAAGGCATCAGCGGTCACTTTGCTGATCTCAATTGAACGACGATTGAAGCCGGGTCGCATTCTATCTATGGTTGAGAATGGAGCCATGTTGTAGCGAACATCGATCACTGCGCGGTCTTGCAACTGAATTTTTCGTGGGTGCGCTTCGACGGGTCCATACACCGCAGCGACTACGAGGTTCAGGCCCCAGCGTACTTCTGCAGAGCCATCTGCTTGGGGGAGAACGCCCGCTTCGATGCTGACCTCTCTTACATCCTCTGGCCGGCGACCATCGAGTCGCGTACCATTCTCATCAATCAGTTCCACATCTCCGTAACCACCCATCTCTATTCCTCCTTCACATTGGTGCTGAATTCATCTGAACATCTAGTACGGGGCGAGGGTCATTTGCCTCAGCAATCTTGAGAAGTGTTTCTCGCAGCCAGTTCATGCCGTTGAGTTCTCCATCAATCCAGATGCGCCCATTGGCTCCCACGATTGCTCGGCATCCTGATCCTTCCTTCAAACGCTTGATAGTGGAACCAGAGGATCCTATGATTCGCCCCAGAGATGCTACGGGGACTTCAACGACTAAGCCTTGCGATAATCGCCGCATCCCCACACCTTTCATCGTAATGACGCAACGCATTGTTTCATCCACGTCAAGAACGCGTCCAAGCAAGATTGAGCCTGTAGGCATCTGCGCTCTGGTCTGGCCGTAACCCGACCTCCAAGGGACGTGACTCTGAGGGAGAATGGCCTCGAATGGCCCGCCCACGTCTACAATCCACATATTATTCCGAACTGATGCTACCATGCTTACGACGAGGTCGCCGGTGGCGGGGAAATAGGGCTGGCGATAAGGTACGATAGAGGTTGTAGCATTGCGAGTCACAACGCGTCCGAAAACGGTCGCGATAGGCCCGTTATTTGTTGTGGCGAGGTGGTGGCCAATGTCTCCGTTGACATCGACGACCTCACCTGGGGTCACGCTCTTCATCGTCGCTTCATCACCTTGACTGGCCACCCGACTCGGGAGCGTGGTTTAATGCTTCCACCTCAGTCAGAGGTCTCGGGATTCGACATCTGAGGAAATCTTGGCTAAGCGTCCAAGAATCACATCTCTACGCGCCCGAGGAATTTCGATAACCGCTACCCACGAACCATCTGGCGTCCACTCGTCTTGTTGTGTGCTCCCTCGGAGGAGTCTTGAAGCCGGGCCGTAGGCATGATGCGGCACCTTGATCGCCATCTTGCATTCCTCAAATGAAAGTGGTATCACTGGGCGAAGGATTTTGACAGCCTCCTGATAGAGGATATTGTCCGATTTGAATGGGTCGATCAGATACTTCACTTCATCAAGAGCCTGATCAATACGAGTAGCTGGATGAGGTAGTCCCGTCTTTGGATCAACAGCAGCTTCAACAATAGCCACGATGAGTCGTTTTCGCTTTTGTTCGACCATCTCTTTGCGCTGTTGTGTAGTGAGCTGTATGTTCCCTTTGGCCAGAATATGGTCGGTTATGACAGCAAGATCTGTTGATCCAAAAGCCTTCTCAAGATCTGCCTCAGGAACTCTCTCTGCCTCACGCGCTGATGTCCATACTTCTTCGACAGCGAGCAGGCTGAGGATCTCAATTTCTTCTGCACTCTCTTTCCATCGTTGAACTCCCTCAGGGTCCACGAGAATCTCAAAGCGCTGACCATGCCTGTCGATGCGTGCAATCACTGCATCGTCAAGGCTGACCATACATCATGCACCTTCATCAAGTGGCTTAAGCCGCTCGATCTGCTGCACGACCTTTTCACGGTCGAGTTCATTGACACCAGACAGGTCGATGACGGTGATCTCAACAGCCTCTTTATTCAATTCATCGTCCAATGAGGTGCGCAGAGCTTCAAGGCCGAGTTTGATAGCGGCATTCTGCGTCATGTTCGCTTTCCAGTGTTTCTCGAAATGCTCGGCTGCAATGGACCTTCCAGACCCTATCGCTCCAGCAGAGTAGGATTGGTATGCCCCTGAAGGATCAGTCTCGAATAGATGCTTTCCATTCTCGTCAACTCCTGCAATGAGCAGTGCAGTGCCGAATGGGCGTACCCCGCCATACTGCGTGAAGGACTGTTTGAAATCACATATCTTCCGAACGAGTACATCGGTAGTGATTGCCTCATTGTAGGTCAATCTGTTGACTTGGCATTCTACACGGGCTCTGTCAACAAGTACTCGTGCGTCAGCAACGAGCCCCGAAGTGGCGAATGCGATACCATTATCGATGCGGTATATCTTCTGAATAGAATCAGGGAGGACAAGAGAGCTAGCAATTCTCTTGTCTGCCACAAGCACGACTCCATCTCTGAAGCGCAGGCCGACAGTCGTCGTGCCTCTTTTCACCGACTCACGAGCATATTCAACTTGGAAGAGCCGCCCGTCCGGGCTGAAGGTGGTGATGCCGTGGTCATATCCTCGTCCGGATGGTTGCATGCTGGTGCGAATCATCGGTGTGTTTTCAACCATGCTGTCAACTGGAGTAGATGACGATGATGCGCGTCCTCGCTCTCTCCTCTGCTGGAAAGGACTCCTCTCTCTCCCTAGATTGGGCCCTGTATAAGGGGTGGGAGGTTGCTGCAATCGTGACGGTTCTTGCTCAGCCAGAGTCATGGATGTTTCAACATCCTTGTGTGGATGTCGCTAGGCTGCACGCAGAAGCACTTGGAATCCGCTGGATTCCAGTAGAGGTCTTGGGAGAGATGAATGACCTTGGTGTACTTGAGCGGGTGCTCCGTGAAGAGGTAGTTCAGGCGAAGGACGCTTGCCACCCTATAGGTGGTCTTGTATCAGGTGCGATCGCCTCTGATTATCAGAAAGTCCGAATCGATAGGATCGGTGCCCGCCTAGGCATTTCAACATTCACGCCACTCTGGCACCATGAACCCGAGTCTCATCTCCAAGATGTATGCGATGCAGGCTTGGATGCACGCATCGTCCATACTGCTGCAGATGGTCTCGATGCCCAGTGGATAGGCGTCCGGCTCGAACAAGAGAGTTTGGTTAGGCTCCAGAAAGTCGCCCTTCGGCATCGGATTCGCGTCGATGGAGAGGGTGGCGAATTCGAGACCACGGTTTTGAACGCCCCGTGGATGGTGCGAGCCATCTCACTAGAGGGCACGATTTCTCAGACAACCTTGGCTTCAACATTTGAAGCACATTCGGCGACTTGGTCAGATGTCCCGGCAGTGGTGGTTCGAGAGTAACTCCGTTAACTGATGACTGAGAGCAACTTGAGAAGAGCACCGGTAAGAGCGGCAAGAATGACGAGTAAGAATATCATGGCGTGTGGTCCAAATCGGTTAACGTCATCGAGTGCGACCTTCCACACGGCGGCCCCGCGTGCAAAGAGCCCTTCCTTCAAGTTGGCTGCGGGTTCAAGTGGCGGCAGAATTTTCCGCGGAATGCGTTCCCCCTCACGGGGTGGCAGAAACCCCTGTTCATCTGTCACTTCAGAGTCCACCATGGCACAACTTCTTCCACTCGCTACATAGCATCATCGCAAGGATAACTTTGAAGCGGATGCCCTCTCCTCGATACCTATGTCGAACGAAGAGCCCACCGTGGGTGACATGTCCATTACCGATGAGCACGGCGTCCTGAATAGCAAAGCGAGTTTCAAGGATGTTGCAGCGCAACTCTCACAATTCCCTAATGGCGCCATTCTTGTCGAGGATGCCAAATCAGGTGGTATCGTCGGCGTGGTGACCATTCGGGAATTGCTTAGCGTCTGTGCCGAGGATAAGGCTCCAGCCAAAGTTAAGATCAGTGCGCGGATGAAGCAACACATCGTCGAAATGCCTTCCGAAACGCCTCTCTCGAACCTTCTCGAACAATTGGGCACCGCATCCCCTCCTCCAGATGCAATTGTTATCAGGAATTCAGATGGACAATTTGTGGGTTACTTCAGCCCCGACGATTACAGAGATGCCGTCAATCGCCTTGAAGCTCACAAAACCATGCTCGCTCATCTTGAACGCTCTAAGAACAGCCTCGAGGGCGCTAGAGGTGGCGGTGATGAACCTGAGAAGGAGGAAGATGACCTCCTTTCGACCCTTCTTGGTGGTTTTGAAGAGGAAGAGGAAGATGACCTCGGCGATACGATGTCCTTGTGACGTTCATGGCCCTACCCTACTCACTCTCTGCCCGCTCCATCATCCTTGGTGAACCGGGTGTTGGACGAACCACTCTAGCGCTTGTTCATGCCCGTGCTGCATTGGAAGATGGGGGCCGCGTTGCATGGATCAGTCCCGAAGCACCACACTCCTCGAGGATATCTTCGATTCTTGGCCCTCTTGGCCCCTCTGCCTCAGCACGCTTCATCGCCATTTTCGATTCTGATGTCGACCGCTCAATAGGTCGAATGTGCCATCTCATACCTTCGCTGAGTTCTCTTCGACTTATTGTCGTGGATGATTATTGCCCCTCTACTGGCCGTGTGCCTTCAAGTATGGATGGCATCCTTTCAGGTCTTGCAGATGTCGCTGCTGACATTCCTGTGATGTTGACTGCCGCCGCAGGTTCGGATGTATCAGGTGAGGCAGGAGATACAGTTCCAATCGATGGTTTGTCAATGCGACACAGGTCCTACCTGCTTAGCAACGAGTATGAAGCATTCTGGATTGAGCGCGTGGAGATCGGCCGCCGGCGCTTGCATTTCAGAGGTTCGACGACTTGGCTGAGGCTTGTTGACAATGGCTTGGAATTCGGAGAAGAGGAATGAGTTCAGTCCTCATCGTTCTCGCCAAGCATCTCTCCGAGTTGGTCGAGGATATCATCATCTGGTTCATCGAATTGTTCTGGATTGTGGGCCTTTCCCTCGAGTTCGTCCTGACCAGCGACTTTAGGGGCTGCTGCTTCAAGTGCTGCGGCTCGGTTTGCCTGCATGCGCATGGCTACGAACCAGATCCCCGCAACAAGCATGCCGAGAAAGATCAATCCTGCAATTATGGTCTTGGGGTCGGTCGCCATGAAGCGAGCACGGGCGTCATAGACTTAGGTTTAGCGACGGTGGTTTTCCCCTGCGGCTCAGATGTCTCCGACGATCTGGTGCGGGTCTAGTCCATTCCGTCCACTTCCACTCACGCTCTTGGTCATTGAATCGGGCATACTTTTGCCGACAACGTCGGCATCGTCTCCCTTGGCCAACACCCATTGAAGTCAATGTTCCGCCGCAATCACACCGCTTCAGGGCGCTATCAGTGGTCAGAGCTCGGAGTGATTCTACATGCATGTCGCCATTTTCTGTTATGAGCCCCACTCCTTCGACAGATTCACCCTCGGCGAGGTCTCGAGCGATACCTGCGACCTTGCCACTTTCACGGAATACCATCCATACGGCGCTACCTCTGCCTGTGTCGACAACGATTCGAATGTGCCCACCTCTGAGAATCACTTTGTCAAGGATCACTCCTGTAGTAAAGCCTTCGAGATGGTCATCTGTCCCTTGATTTGAGCGAAAGATTCGCCAAGAGCGCAGTCCAGGACTCGCCCACACGTCTGGCAATGAGGTATCTAAGGCCTCCAATGATGCGTAGTCCCTTGTTCGCAACCCGAATAGCACTGGGCATGGGGTATTGGGCACGCATGGCATTCGCCCCTTGTTCAGAGTGCCATTCCAATCAGGGTCGGGGTCGAATTTCTGTAAGATTTCCAACTTGATATCACGGTTGATGTTGACGTTATCTCGATAGGCGAGAAGTTCCCACGACCAGTCAGATACTCCTGGCCAAGCAATAGCTGCAGCAGCCCCGACGAGGCCACGCTTGGATAAGGGTGTCCAAGCACGGACATCTTCTGTGTCGAGGAGTGCATGGACGTCATCGGCGTTAACGTATCTCCGGACTGCCGTCCAATAGAGAGACGGGTCGAGTTGTTTCACGGAAACGATGCATGCGGGGGAACATCCTTTGCGCCAAGGCTTCTCGCCTTCTAGCCACTTAATGCACCATGACATGACCTTGTCAATTGTCCATGCAGTTTGTACTCGACACGCTACTGCACCATTCCCTCTTGTTCGTTCAGGTGCCATGGGCCAGCATCGGACGAGTCTTACATCTCGAGCCTGCGCTTCAGGATCACTCTCTAAGAGGCCGACGATCATTCTGTCGAACATGTCGGTCGTACATCCCCCATCAGGGTCATCTGTGTCATCGATGCCGATCCAAACCATCTCAGAATCACCTGTCAGAGTGTGCCAAGAGCAATGGGTAGGCCCCCCTCGGAGACAGGAATAAAACGCACACCTGCATTCCGAGCAGCACCTCTGTCGGCTGTACGATCCCCAAACATCACTGAGTCAGAATGGTGGTGTGGTTTCATCTGAACTTTCCTGTCGAGTTCAAGATTCATGCCATTGAGCAGCACGTTGCCTGTATGGAGCATACCTGGCGAGGGTTTTCTTGCCCAAGCACCTGCCCATGGTGGCTGTGGTGCGTAGAGGATCAGGTCAAGAATTCCATCAGGTGTCTCATCTAAGAGCATCTCAATCAATCTATCATGAATGGCATCAAGCGTTTGAGCCGAGAGCAGGCCGCGTCCGACCGGGGATTGATTCGTGACCACAACTGTGCGGTATCCTAAATGCCGCAACTGGGCGACAGAATGGCCTGCTCCTTCGAACAGAATGAGGTCCTCGGGCTTGAGGACATATCCCTCGCTTTCACAGTTAAGAACTCCGTCTCGGTCAATGAATGCCACTTTTCCGTTCCACTCCACCCCCTGTGGTAGTGGGTGCATTTGCAGGGGGGCGTCAAGCGGCTGACGATACCGGGACGGCATCGCATCGTCCGGTGTCAACACGTAGACGTAATTCCATGCCGGTCCTTGATGGCTTCCTTGACGATGTGATTGATGATTAATTGGAAATCTTCGATGCGCTCCATCGAAGTTGTCGGACAGATAATGGAGATGTCTGCCACTGTAGCCAGACGTCCACCAGCACCTCCTTTGTAGTCACCAGTGATGGCCGCTACCTTGATGCCCCGGTCATGTGCTACAGCAACGCCTTTGATGACGTTCTCAGAATTCCCCGAACCGCTGTAGGCAATGAGAAGGTCGCCCTCTTGGAGGTAGACACTCAGAGATGCAGCGAATACGTTACTGTAATCTGTATCATTGGCCCAAGCTGTGAGGGCGGATACGTTATCGGTGTGGCATATGGTTCGCATGCTCAATTCCTTAGACCAGTCCCCTGCACTGTGGCTGGGAGTGCCCGCACTTCCTCCGTTGCCAATCAGATGGACAGTGCCGCCATTGGTCCGGATCATGTCCACTGCATCGATTAATTCGACGATGGATTCCAAGGGGAGTTCAGTGATGGCCCTACTTAGGTTTTCAAGGTACGCAGCGGCGAACGTAGCTGCATCCACATGGTGTCGAATCCATGACATTATTAGAGGCGTTCGGATGCTTGGCCGGGATGACATACTCTGTGACGCAACTTGGAGTTGCGCTCGCAGCCATCGTTGCATTGATTCTTTCGCGAAGTGGTCCGAAGTCACTCAAACTTCAGATGGCTATGGCCTCATGGCCGTTATTCTCAGTCTTCTTGCTTCTCGACATCCCCCACTATTTGGAAATTCACGATCATATCCTTCTTGGCATGGTGCTTTCAACGGCCCCTCTAGCCGTTGTACTTGTTGTATGGGAACTAAGGGCAAATGAGCACGGTGGCGATGCTGCTCTATCCTGGTTGCGTGGTGCAGTGATATGGTCGGTGGTACCCTACCTTCTGTTCGCACAGATCCCTCTCATTCAAGTCCACCTCATCGAATTTGTTGCACAGCAGACTGCTTGGATGGCCACATTTTCTGGCAGCGACGCTTTGGCTGCAGGTTCCCCTCTTGTTGAATTGGCTGACGGTTCTGCCATGGTGCCTTGGTCTGAGTACCCTGGTTCGCGATGGTGGGTGGATCGTGAGTTGGGTGACGCAGGATTCTACGTACCGATGGTCGATGCGGCTACGGGAGAGTCAGTGGGAATCAATATCATTCTTGGTTGCACTGCTGTGCAATCGATGATAGTGTTCGTTGGTGCGATCATGGCTCTCGATGAATGTTCACCGAGCATCAAGGGCCGCGCACTCCTGATGACTATCCCAGTCATACACGTGCTCAACATCTTTCGTAACGCTGGCATCACTCATCTCACACTACATCATGATGCATTCTTGTTCTTGGGTTCTGACATCTTCCATTTTGCCCATGCCTATGCTGCTAAGGTTCTGGCCCTTGGAGCGATGTTTCTGATGGCGATCGCTCTGTTCGACATCGCCCCTAGCCTTCATCGCCACATCTTGCGCTTGATCGATGTGGTGAGTGATGTTGTCAGAGGCCGGGGGCTCAACGTTGAGCAAGGGCTACGCGTGTCGACCACTCGATAGGCAACTGATGTTCCCACGCGAATTCTTTGATCACTCGAATTCCTTTCTCTTCACCCACATAATCAGTGATGTCAATGATGTTGTTTCTCGTATTGGCCTTGAATGCTGCAACTGGTTCTTCGTCCTTGAAAACAAGATACGCCGAACCAAATCCGAATTGCTGGCGCAGAATGTCTGAGAAGTACGGAGTGAGGTAATCGGAGGGAGGGAGGACGAAATCCCGCATTTGGGGGAGTTCTGCAGCGCGGTCAAGCAATTCTGGCCGACCCCAACAGACCTCGTGGACATCCTGCAATAGGAATCCTTTGATGAAAATCCCTTCTTCTATACCCTCTTGGAGTGCAGACTTGAGTTCAGCAGCTCTGAATATCTTACTTGCCAACCGACTGAACTGACGCATGGTAACCACTGGAAGGCGCCCAAGAATCTCAAGCAGGTGGGCCCTGCGCAGCTCTCCTCTGGTCTGTACTGAGAGGGGGTC
>PVBE010831315.1_pt1 | contig 56123 bp, 49 predicted proteins | sample 1631181 | NCBI WGS metagenome assembly PVBE01 (sample SAMN08397723, study PRJNA350692) | Marine metagenome, whole genome shotgun sequencing project. | isolation source: water | place: Pacific Ocean | collected 2012-04
AGAGTCGAATGCTCTATCCGCCGCCATCGCGCCGCCGGCCGGCGGCGCGTTCGCCTGGGCAGCGGCAAGCGTCGTGATCGCGCCACCAGCGGAAACCGGGGGCAGCGTCGAACCGCTCGACCCGGCGCCACCGGAAGCCACGGCCGAAGACTCGGCGACCGCCGCGGCCACATCCGACGCAGCGACATCGACAACCTCTGCCGCGCTCACTCCCACTGCGGCGTCGGCCACGACATCTCGCTCGGCTTCCCGGGCGATCACCGCGTACACGACACTTTCCCCGATGGCCGCACCCGCCGCGGCGCTGGCGACGGCCATCTCGACTGCCACACCCAGCGCCTGGCTCGGCGGCCCCGCCGCCACCCCGGGCGACTCATCCCCACCGCCTCGACCGAAGCGCCCCTCCAGGGGCCCGCACACGAGCAGCAGCGCGATCGCGATCAGCGCGCCGCCCACCATCAGCACTCGATTTCGAGAGGCCCGATTCATCTCGTCTCCTTGTTTGTACCCCGATTCGGCGATCGCTCCCCAGCGATCTCCAGGGCTTGGCTTCGAAGCTCTTTCAGTCGAAGCGAAAATTCAAATACGCACCGACGATATGTCGGCGATAGCCGTAGACCCTGCGGTTGGATGAAATGTCGTAGTAGGAGTAACGGGCGCTCACCGAGAAGAAGTCGCCTAGATCCTTCTCGAGCTCGGCTTCGACGGACACGGCGTTTTCCGTGCGGTCGTTGGTCGCAAGGGTGTACGTTTGGCCGACCGTTTCTGAGTCCGGATAGGTAGACGGATTGTCGAAATCATAGCGCTCGTAGGCGACGTTCCCGTCGAGGCTGACATCGAAGGGCAGCTCGACCTTGAAGCCCGCAGAAAAAATGTTGCTGATATGCTCCCACTCCGAGCCCTCGGAGTCGTACCAGCTGAATCGGTAGCCGCCGCGGATCACCAGCGACTCGATGATCTCGTCGAGGCCGTCGGCGATCGGAACCAGGTAGCGATGCTCGATCGCGGCGCCGACACCGTAGCCGTCTCGATCACGCTCACGCTCTTCGTCGAGTCCGGGCGGACCACAGGTCGGATTGCCCACTCCGGGGGGACAGGGCCCATCGTTGACGTCCTGGTTATTGAATCGAAAGTCGTTCCAGGAAAAATCGCTGAGAATCTCGGTGGTACCCGACTTCTCCCAGGTATGCGTGAGCGACGCCTGCGACCATTGGCTGTGCAGGAAGGAGCCTTCGTCGACCCAGGCATAGCCGAAGCTGTGTCGCAGCCGGCCGAGGGTATCGGGCCCGAAACGATGGTCCAGGAAGGCACTGACCGTCGGATAGTGGGTGTCGAAGTCGGAGAGATCATCGTGCTTCGAGCCCGAATAGGAGGCCTGCAGACCACCGGCCCAGGGACCGAGGCTGAAGAGCTGAACCCCGGCCTCGCCACGCCAGACACCACGCCAATCCTTGTTGCCGTTCGGTGTGAACCGGTCGGTCCCGCTCGCGCGCAGCAGCACGTTGTCGTCGTTTTCGAAGCCCACCTGAAGTCGTGCGTAGAACGGAAAGAGCTTCGTCGACTCCAGCAGCTTCGCCGCTTCCCTGCCCCAGGGCCCATCGGGATCGAGATCCACCACGCGCTGGAAGGCGGCGCGCGCCTTGCTGCGCTCGGCGGCGCCCTGCCAGGCGAGCCCCGCATAATACGAAGCCACCGGCTCGGTCTGCTCCGGCGAGAGCCGACCGGCCAGCTCGAGCGCCGGCGCAGCACGCTGATTGTCGTTGCGCCGCAGTGCGAGGAGTCCACGGTAGAGATTGAGCTCGGCCTCCTGCGCCGTCAGCCCGGCGGCGGTGTCGAGCGCCGCTTCGGCTTCCGAGTAGCGCTCGAGGTGGTAGAGCGCGACACCGCGATACAGCTCGACATCTCCGAGCTGCGTGTTCGAGAGGTTGCCGAGACTTCTCGCACGATCGAGATCCGAGAGCGCCTCGAGATACTGGCCGTGCCGGACCCAACACTGACCACCGAGCAGCAGCGCACGGGCTAGCACGTCGTCGAAGGAGGCGAAGCGGCGGACGGCCTGCCGACAGCGGCCGGCCTCGACATCGAGCATGGCAGCGGCCATGGCATCGTCGATCGGCCCCGCGCCAGCTGCGCCCGCCCCCAACACGAGCGACGCAGCGACGATTGCCCCAAGCCTACGCACGACCCTCTCCTCTGAGATCAGTTCGGGCCCCAACCATCCTACACACAACAGTTACGATCGACGCGCGCTGAGCGCCAGTCCGGCCAGACCCAACCCCATCAATAGCGCCGTTCTCGGCTCGGGTGTGACGATCGGACTCACATTCGGAATCAGATTCGCCAACAGCATCGGGTTTCCACCTTGAGAGCCAAAGATCGGATCGGCCGCCACGTCGACCTTGAAGGTCACGGTCTCGCCTACCATCACGTTCCAGCCCACGTAGTGATAGATCGTGCCGGGGGAAAAGGTCTCGTCTCGAACCACGACGAAGGGGTCGAAGCCACTCGCGCTCGTCCCATCCAGGCTGAAGCCAGGGACCGCATCCGTGTCGAGGCCAGCGATTGCCGTCGGGTTCAGATCGATCGACACATCGCCCTTCGAATACGCCGGGACCGCGCCGAGGTCGGTCAGTAGCAAGGTGAAGGAACCGCTCGAGAACTCTGGATCGATCGCTGCATCGATCGTCAGCGATTGCAGGATCGAGAAGTCGCCCGTCTGACCCTGGCTGAAGTTTGGCTGACAGGTCGCGCCGTCCGATGGCACCAGGAAGCAGATGTGGGTCGTCAACTCCAGGACGTCCGTGGCACCGAAGAAGTCGACCTCGCCGTCGATCGTCCGATCGGGAACCCCGAGGCCGCTCGCTTCGAAGCCAAAGCCAAGCACCTCGTCGAAATGCGCGGAGGTCGCCCAGGCCGGCGACCCCGCGAGCAACAGGCCCGCCCCGATCACTGCAGCCACCCTCGAGGCGATGCGCCGCGCCGATACAGAATCCGTCCGTTCCATCGTTCCCACCTCTTTGGCTCCCCCGAACGCGGGCCGTACGCCGCGCAGCGCCGGGAGCAGCGCCCCATCCCTCCCAAGCAGGGGCCTCATCGAGCTCGGAGTAGACTCCGGGCCTCGATTGAAGTAGTGCGGCGTCGTGGAATGTGTCGAGCATTTGGCGCCTTTTCGTGGGTTTTTACCACCATTTATGGGTGGACTCTGGCAGCAAACGCGACATCCGCTGGGATAATTGTAACGTTGGGCGCTGAAGCCGCACCCGGCATTTCCCCGGTGGGACCAGAGCACATCGACGGTCGAGCCCTACTCGAGAGTCAGGAGCCAGCCCTCGAAGGCGTCGCCCTCCGGGAATTCGGCAAGACTCGGGTAGTCGACGCCTGGGGGCGCTGGAACCAGATCCCGCACCGGGCGCTGGGCCCGGGAGGTGATCGCTTCGAGAACCCGCTCGAGCCCGAGCGGCGCCCCCTTCTGATTCTGGGTCACCAGCAGCGCGCCACCGTCATCGAGGCGGTCGACCGCCATCCGAAGCAGCGGCTCCAGGTCCTGACGGAGCGACCAGAAACGACGGCCGGCGGCAGCCGCCGTCGGCGGATCGATCACGATTCCGGCAAAGCGCTCTGCCTCCTCGAGGGTTTCGAGAAAGACTCGAGCGTCTCCGCGCACAGTCCGGTGGCGAGCCGGATCGACGCCGCGATCCCGGTTGGCCTCGAGGTTCGCTTCGAGCCGGCTCAGGGTTGGCCCCGACAGATCGACCGACACCACGCGCTGGGCGCCCGACGCGAGCAGGCTGGCGCTGAATGCACCCGTGTGCGCGAAGAGGTTGAGCCAGCGACCGCCGCGTGCCGCGAGCGGTGCGATGCGGGCGCGATTTTCGCGCTGGTCCGGGAACAGCCCGTAGCCAGGCCGCGACCGGCGCGGGCTATCCCAGCCCGGATCGACACCAAATCGAAGCCCCCGCTCCCGGACCCAGAAGCCGGCGCCGACCAGCTCGACCCCGGCCTCCTCGAGCGCCTCTGGACCGCCCGAGACCCAGCGCAGCCGATCGAAGGCAGCGCCCCGTCCGCGCGCGCGCAGATGCAGCACTTCGAGCACACACCACGGGGTCGCTTCCTGGGGCGTCGGCAGCTGTGCGCGGAGCGCGGCGATCGCGCGTTCGCGGAATCCATCACTCGCCCGCCCCGTCACGAGCACTCGCAACAAGCATCCGAGTCGATCCACGTAGAGCCCGGGCAGGCCGTCGCCCTCGCCGTGAATCAAGCGGTAGCAGTCCGTCGCCGGGTCCGGCCGATTCGGATCGAGCAGCTCGCGCCGCCGCCCCAGGGCCTGCGCGACCCGGGCTTCCACCGAGGAGATTGCCCGGCGCTCGAGATCTCCGGCGGCCGCCATGCGCGCAGCGAGACGCGAATCGCCTTCCGCCCAGGCCCAACCGAGCATGCGGTCGTCGCGGCCTTGCACCCGAACCTGGCTGCCGGGTCGAAAGGCCTCGGCACGATCGCTGGCGTCGTCGGGCAGCAGCCAGGGATGACCGCGCCCGAGGGCGCGCGCCGCTTGCTCGGAGACGCGCAAGACCAGCGACGCGTCGGCGGACCCGGGTTCGGGCCAGGGGGGCTCGTCCGCGGGCATGGCCGCGGCGCAATCCGCCCGGGTCGACGCCATCACGGCTCCCCCGACTCGAGCCAGGCCACCGTGAACGAGATCGCCCACCACGGGCATTCCGACCTCTGCGAGCGCTCGGCAGAGCTGCGCAGCGTCAACCTCGGAACCGGACACGGCGAGCCGCGCCAGCCCCCATTCTCGATCTTCGACGCGGAATTCGAGCGCTCGCCCGGCGCCGAGATCGAGCGCGCCGCCAAACCATGGCGGTTCGTCGACCCACACGAACCAGGCGGACCGGCGCACGGCGGACAGCACCGGCAGCAGCTCGCTGGGCAGGTCTTCAATCTGCACCAAAGCCCCGGCTCGACAGAGCGTGTTGGGTCGATCGACGACTCGTCCTTCGACGCGGATGCAGCGCCCCTCGATCAAACGGCGCCGATTGCTTCGATCCACAGAAGGCAAGAGGCGGGAGAGCCAATCTCCCAGAGAACGGGCGCGGCCCGGAAGACGAAAGCGCAAGCTCGGCACGCGCAGAGCTTAACCCGCATTATTCATGAAGGTCCGTTGCGGGAGCTCTGCGCAGCAGAGCGAGTAGTGCAGATTCGTGGCCTTCTAGACGGGCTGCTCACAGGCCCGAGCGGCCGATGAGCTACCCGCAGAGACCTTCGATACGACAGAAGATCGGCGTCATGACACCGGTGCCCAGACGTCGATAGCGGCGAATCGCCGTCAGCAACTTGCCGGGCACGTCCGCATGCTCGATGCAGCGCTCGATGCCTTCGCGAACGGCTTGCCCGGAATCGGCCAGCGCTTCGGTTCCGGTCAAGAGCACCACCGGCAGTCGATGCGCCAGATGGCTGGCCAGCTCGATAGCCGTCGAACGCTCGACCTGCTCGAGCGAGAGGTCGAGCAAGAGCAGATCGAAGCTCTCACCGTGAATCTGAGCCGCAGCCTCGGCCAGATCCTCTTGCCGCACCACATCGAAAGAGCCGCGTGCACAGCGTCCGAGAATGCTGCGAATCGTCTCGGCGAAGTCGGCGCGATCCTCGACGAAGAGGATGCGCACGGATTGCTCGTCGATCCGACCGTCCTCACTACAGGGGCGGTGAAGAGTGAATTCCGCGGCAGTCGTCATTCGCCGATTCCATTTCTCGCGCCGACAGGCATTCTGGCCTGGGCCGGAGCGACGCACCTCGTGCGAGGGTTTCACCACCCACTTCGGAGTCTTTTCACCCCACCTTTAGGTCCTCATATCGGTGTTTGTCGGGTAGCCGAACAAACTGGATCCGGGTCGCCGACGGTTGGCTGGAAGAGCGTCGTCGTCCGCGTGTCGGCTGCCAGCCGGCTGCGCGTCGCTCATCGATTCGGGGTCCCGAGCGACGACGGGCGGAAAACGCTGCGATGCGCCCTACACTGCGCCGCCGCCATGACCCGTTTCAAGCTCAGCCACCGACCCCGTCCGCTGCCTCTGGCTCATCACGAGATCGCACGACGGCTCGAATCCCTCGACATCGAAGTCTGGACTCAGGGCGAGGCGCTACTCGACGACCTGCTCCCGAATCAGACGACCCGACCCGATCACCCGGGCCGCCCCGCCACGCGCAGCTTCTTGTGTGCTGTGCCTGCGGAGCGATTGCTGCAGGCCCTGCCGCGGGCCGTCGTCACCGCAGAGCGCCGGCGCCGGCTCAGCCTCGGGACGAGGGCGGGCCCGATCGATCTCCTGCCCCTCGGCGATCGGCCGACCGCCGAGGTCTTGCGGCGCTTCGGACTCAGCGCGCTCAGCTTCGCCTGGCGCCCGACTCGCGAAACCTGGTCGGAGGACCCCCTCAAAGCGCGAAACCTGTTTGCGCAGGGCCGCCTCGACATCGTCAACGGCGCGGCGGCCTCGAATCCATTCCAGGTCGCACCGCGACGCTTTTGGATCGCGGCGCGGCTGCTCGCCGAATACCAGCTCGAGGCGAGCCCGCGGATGATCGATGCCGCCCGTGTGGCCCTACCATCCTGTCTGCCGCGTCTTCCACTGGGCGCGTCCGCCCGTCGCGAGATCCAGCGAATCATGCTGGCCCGCAGCCCCGCCAGCGGCTTGCGATTCCTGCACAGCGTCGGCGTCTGTGATGCGCTGTTTCCAGGCATCGCAAGACACGCAGCGGAGACCGTGGCTGCGCTCGAGCCGTGGCCGAGCGTGCGCTGGGCCGCCTGGCTCTCGGGTACCCCGACCCAGAAAGCCCTGCGCATGCTTCGCATGCCGCCCGAACTCGCCAACGAGATCGAGCGTCTGCTCCGACACCACCCGATCGACCGGTTCACCGCGGCCCGCGGAGGGACCGGGCTGCGGCGGATTCGGCAGCGACTTCGGCCAGATGAGATCGAGGCGCTCCTTGCCTGGCGCCGGGCTGAACTCGCTCGCGGCGGCGAAGCCGACGAAATTGGCCGCTCGAGCGACCCGCTCGAAGCCCTCGCTGCACGACTCGAGGAGTTCGCCAGCGAGCGCGCCGCAACCGACCGCGTGCGTGAACTCGCGATCGACGGGCGGACCGCGATGCAAATACTCGATTGCGGCCCGGGGCGCCGTATCGGCCAGGCGCTCTCGCATCTGGCCGCCTTCATCCAGGCGCATCCGGATTCGAACCGACCCCAAGCCCTGCAGGCCGAGCTACTGCGTTGGGCAGATCGGGATCGGAATCCGACTCCCTAGAGCGTTTGGCTTCCCGCGGTCGTCCACCCCGGTCGGGCTCAAGATCGGGTAGGATCCCGTCGCCCGCCCCCTTGGCCCCACTCCTCGACCCCCGCTGATCGGTCAGCCTACTTGTTGGACTCCATGCAGTCGCTCTTCGAAGCCGTGCAGGCGGCGTGTCCCCGCTCGATCTGGTCGCGTGGCGTCGAGCGCGCGCGCGCCGAAGCCGTCAGCATCGAAGAAGAAACGGCAGGCGACATCTCGCTCCGCGTCGTCGTGCGGGGCGTGCTGAACGCACCGCTGGTGACGCTGCACCCGGCCGACGCGGATTGGGAATGCAGCTGCAATAGCCCACAGGACCCCTGCGAACACGTCGCAGCGAGCGTGATCGCGCTGCGCCAGTCGCAGCGATCGGGCAAGCGGCTTCCGAAGCAAGGCGAAGGCCGGGGCAGGATCGTCTACGAGCTGAGCGAGCGTGGCGGCGAGCTCCTCATGACCCGAGCCATCGAGTTCAAGGGAGAGCGCACACCGCTGCCGGCGAGCCTGACCGCGATCGCCGCTGGCCGGGTCGCCGGTCCCGATTTCGTGGCGACGCCACTCGATGTCGAGATCGAACGCCATCTCGGAACGCGATCGCACGCGGCGCCCTCGAGTCCCGTCCTCAGCCGTATTCTCGAACGGCTGGCGGGCAGCGACCGCGCGCTTCTGGAGGGCCGACCGATTCGAATCGAAGCCGAAGCCCTCGGCATCATCGTCCGGGTCGTCGACGCGCCCGGCGGTGTACGGCTCTTCGCGGAGCAGGATCGCCGCATCGATAGCGCCTTTCGAAACGGCGTCGTGCTCGGCAAGGACGCGATCCACCCCCTGGCTCCGAATCGCTTGACCGGACGCGAGATGGCCGACCTGCCCCGTGGCCGTTTCTATGCCGACGACAATCTGGCCGAGCTCGTGACCGAGGTGCTGCCCGATCTCGAAGAGCGAGTTTCGATCCAGCTCGAGACCAGGAAGCTTCCGAGTGTGCGACTCGGTGAACGCCCGCGCGTTCGCCTCGAAGTCCGGCGTGAGGCCGGTGGACTCCGCGTGCTCTCAACGCTCGTCTACGGAGACCCGCCGGTCGCGCGCATCGATGCGGGCCGACTGGTTGCGCTGGGCGGCGATGCGGTTCCGATTCGCGACTCGAACGCGGAGCAGGCCGAAACCACTCGACTCCGGGCCGAGCTCGGACTACGACCCGGCGTCGCGACCCAGCTCGACCCGGACCAGGCGATCGCCTTCGTGGCCCGGCTGAGCCGTTCGTCGCTCGACGTCGTCGGGACGGATCATCTGGATTTCGAGCTTCGGGGCGAGCTGACCGCTTCTCTCGCCATCGACGATGACCGTCTCGAGCTCGACTTCGAGCTCGCGGAGACGCCGCACAACCCCGACCCCGACCCCGGCAGTGGAGCACGCCCGGGTCAGGGCGGCGTGAGCAGCGAGGCGGTGCTGCGGGCCTGGTCCGAAGGCGCCTCCGTCGTGGCGCTCGAAGGCGGTGGCTTCGGCAGCCTGCCCGAGGGCTGGCTCGCGAAGTTCGGCGACCGACTGGCGGATCTGCTCGGCGCACTCGACGCACGGGGCCACGTCGCGCGCTATGCGCTGCCCGATCTGGCTCGTCTTTGCGAAGACCTCGATCAGCCCAGACCCCCGGCACTCGAAGGACTGCGGCCGCTGCTCGAGGACTTCGATGGCTTGCCGCGGGCCGAGCTGGCACCCGAGCTCGATGCCGTGCTGCGGCCCTACCAGCGGCAGGGGGTCGACTGGCTGGTCTTCATGCGACGCGCAGGCCTCGGGGCCCTGCTCGCCGACGACATGGGACTCGGCAAGACGCTTCAAACGCTGTGCGCCCTCGAAGGGCGCAGCCTGGTCGTGGCGCCCACCAGCGTCCTGCACGGATGGAGCCGAGAGATCGACCGATTTCGCCCGGAGCTCAGCGTCGCCCTCTACCACGGCGCCGGCCGAAGCCTCGATCCCAGCGCCGAGGTCACCATCACGAGCTACGCACTGCTGCGTCAGGACGTCGAGACGCTCGTGCACGAGAGCTGGGACTGCATCGTGCTGGACGAGTCCCAGATGATCAAGAACCCCGAGAGCCAGATCGCCCAGGCGGCCCACCGACTCGAGGCCCGGGCCCGCTTTGCGCTGACCGGAACGCCCGTCGAGAACCGACTCGACGAGCTCTGGAGCCAGCTCCACTTCCTGAATCCGGGCATTCTCAGTGGCCGCACGAACTTTCGGAACCGCTATTCGCGACCGATCGCAGAGGGCGACGCCGAGGTCGCCGCGCGTCTTCGGAGGCGAATTCGACCCTTCATCCTGCGCAGGCTGAAAGCCGAGGTGGCGCCGGAGCTCCCGCCGCTCACGGAGATCGTGCTCGATTGCGAGCTTTCAGCTGAAGAGCGAGCGGTCTACGACAGCGTCCGCGCAGCGACCCTTCGCGATGTCGTCGAGAGGCTGCGGGCGGGTGGCAACGTGATGGCCGCCCTCGAAGCGCTGCTGCGACTGCGCCAGGCGGCATGCCATTCGAGCCTGGTTCCGGGCCAGCACCCCAACGCGAGATCCTCGAAGCTCGAGACGCTCTACGCGCGCCTCGAAGAGGCCGTGGCCGACGGCCACAAGGCGCTGGTGTTCTCGCAGTGGACCAGTCTGCTGGACCGCGTCGAACCGGGGCTCCGCGAGCGAGGCATCGAATGGCTGCGACTCGACGGTTCGACCCGCAACCGCGGCGATGTGGTCGAGCGCTTCCAGTCCTCGTCCGGCGCGCCCGTCATGCTGCTGAGTCTGCGCGCCGGCGGCACCGGCCTGAACCTGACGGCGGCGGATCACGTCTTCCTGATCGACCCCTGGTGGAACCCCGCCGTCGAGGACCAGGCCGCCAACCGCGCGCACCGCATCGGTCAGGATCGGCACGTCGTGGTTCATCGTCTGATCGCTCGCGACACCGTCGAGGAAGGCATCCTGCAGCTACACGCCCGCAAGCGCGCACTGGCCGACGCAGCCCTCGAGGACGCCGACGGGAGCTCGCGACTGTCTCGAACCGACCTGCTCGAACTGCTCGAAAACGCCTAGCAAGCGGCCGGACGAGCCCCTGGGCGTTCCGCACGCGATCCGCAGGCAGGCGTCGAGCAACTTGGCTCCGTGCACCCGGAATGAATGGTTTTTACACCCATTCTCATCAAGTCGCGTCCATCTCGATCCGAACCTGATCTGGAATGGGTTATTATCACCACATTTTCACAATGGGCTCCACCAGCCGGCGACGTCTGCTCAACCTCGCGGTCAGCCTGCTCGTGCTGTGGACCGCTCCGCTGGCCGCGGCTGACGCGACCGACGACGACACCGCAGACGACGAGCGAGCCGTGTCCACGGGCCCCCTGCCCGCGGATGCCAGCGAGCTGGCGAGGCCCGCCGCGCAGCAGTCGACCCGTCCCGATCATCATCCGCTGACCCGCGCGGCTTCCCAACAGCGAATCGACTCGATCTCGCCGCTGGGCTGGTTGGCGCGCTACGGCCCGGTCGATGTCACGCACCGAGACTAGAGACCGGCCTTCACAGCGGCCCGACGCCAGCGGCATCGCCAGTGCGGCCGTGTATTCTCCGGTCTCGATGGAACCGAATCGCACCATACTCACGATCGTTCGCCACGGTCAGACCACCGCCAACATCGACCGCGTCTGGCACGGCTCGACGAATACCCCGCTGACCGAGCACGGTTCCCTGCAGGCCGACGACGCGGCGAGCTGGATCGAAGCCAATCAGCGTCCGATCGCCCAGATCTACACGAGCCCCCTCCAACGCGCCCACCACACCGCCCGGGCCATCGCTGGCCCGCTCGGCCTACGCCCCGAACTCGATCCCGACCTCCAGGAATACGACCTGGGCGACTGGGAGGGCGAGAGCTTCGAGACGCTCCATCGCGATCGCAAGCTCTTCGAGAATATGCGGACCGATCCAGACTATCGACCCCACGGCGGTGAATCACCCAGACAAGTCGGCCATCGCCTCGCCGAGGCGCTGCGCCGCATCGCCGATCGCCACCCAGCCGAGCGCGTGGTCGTGGTATCCCATGGTGGCGCGCTTTCGATCGCTTTCGGCGTGCTGATCGACGAGGACTACCGCAGCTGGAGTCGCACGATGGACAATTGTGCGATCAGCGAGCTGGTTTTCGAGCCGACTTCGCAACTGATCAGCTTCAATCGAACCGATCATCTGCCCTCCGCGCGCCCCGCGGACGAGTAGCCGTGCTAACTCTCCCAGTGCGATCGAACCGGGGGGGAATCGGCGTTGCACTCCACATCCCTGACATCCCTGAAAGGTCTGCTGCTGTGCTGCATCTTCGGCCTGGCGATCTGGCCGGGCATCGGATCGGCTCAGATGTCGATGCTCGAGGATCTGGCTCCCCGATTCGAATGGCGTGGCCGGCTCCAGCCGGACTTTCGAAACGACTTCGAGACCGAAACCGACGGCGGCGACGAATTCGACGCCTGGCGGGTCGGGCTGTCTGGCGACGTGGGAGGCCCGATCAACGAGTCGATCCTGGTGGGTTTCCATGCCCGATACCAGCACTCAAAATACGAATTCAACCTGGACGGGCCGGGCCCGGGCTACGGCACGAACGAGCTTCCAAAAGATCCCTGGAACGACCTCAACACGATCGACCTGACGCCGACGGCGACGATCCTGGTCGGAAGTCGCGCTTCGATCGTCACGGCGGTCCCGATCCGTTGGTCGGGTGAGGTCGGTGCGGATCGCAATGCCTTCATCGCGGGGATCTCCGCCCTTGCCAGCGTGCAGGTCACGGATCGCTTTCGCGCGGGTCTGGGAATCGGCGTCAGCAGCGAGATCGAGGGCGACGCGGAGACCTTTCCAATCATCGTGCTCGATTGGAAGATCAGCGAGACCCTGCGTCTGACGACCGAAGGCGACTGGTTCCAGGGCGGGGGCACCGGCCTGTACTGGAGCCCCAACCAGGCCCTCGCGCTTTCGTTTTCGGTCGGATATGAACGGGTGCGTTTTCGGTTGGACGACAACGGCACGCTGCCGGACACGAACGGCGTGGGCGAGGTCACGGCCGTGCCGATCGAGGTCGGCCTGAGACTGCTCTTCGCCCGGGGTGCCCATTTCGATGTGCGACTGGGGCTGGCCGTCGACGGACGCCTGCGGGTCGAGAATTCGCGGGGCAATAAGCTCTACGACCAGGACTACGACCCGGCACCGCGAATCAGCCTATCGCTCCGCATCCCGATCGGCCCCTTCGCTGCGAGCGGGCGTTAGCCGGCGAATCGGCCGAGCGGCCAGTGTCGGCTGGGACCGATCGGCGCGCGCAGCATCCGCGGCGCGAGCCTGCCAAGGCTTCCCGCTAACCGTCGCCGATTCGGACCCGCTTGGGGAAATTGGGCATCACGACGCCGGCGAGCTCCTCGAGGCAGCGCACCACCTGCCGGCTATAGCCGAATTCGTTGTCATACCAGACGTAGAGCACAGCCCGGGTGTCGTCCACGATCGTGGCCTGTGCATCGACGATACCCGCGAAGCGGTTGCCCACGAAATCGCTCGAAACGACCTCGGTCGAGTTGACGTAGTCGATCTGATTCTGCAGATCACCCTCGAGGGAGGTGCGCAGCAGGAACTCGTTCATTCCCTGCTTGGTCGTCGACCTGCGGAGCGCGAGGCTCATCACCCCGAGCGACACGTTCGGCGTCGGCACGCGAATCGCGTTTCCCGTCAGCTTGCCCGCCAGCTCCGGCAGACATTTCGCGACCGCCTTCGCCGCGCCGGTCTCGGTGACGACCATGTTGAGCGGCGCCGCCCGGCCGCGCCGCGCCTTTCGGTGGTAGTTGTCGATCAGGTTCTGATCGTTCGTGAAGGCGTGAATCGATTCGATATGGCCCGAGACGATGCCGAATTCGTCGTTCACGGCCTTCAAGACCGGCGCAATCGCATTGGTCGTACAGCTGGCCGCCGACAGCACATTCCCGGATTCGATCATACCGTGATGATTCACGCCGTAGACGATATTCGGGACGTCGTCCTTGCCGGGAGCGGTCAAGATGACCTTCGAGGCGCCGGGCACAGCCACGTGCTCGCCGAGCTCCTCACGGGTGCGCCACTCACCGGTGTTGTCGATGACGATCGCGTCGCAGATCCCGAACTTCGAATAATCTATTTCTTCCGGGCTGTTGGCGTAGATCACCTCAACGACATTGCCATTGATGATCAGCGCCTGATTGGCTTCGTCGACCTGGACTTCGCCACTGAAAGGGCCGTGAATCGAATCGCGGCGCAGAAGACTGGCACGCTTGGGGAGATCGTCTTCGCCACCGGGTCGCACGACGATCGCGCGAAGACGCAGGTTGTCGCCGCCGCCGGTCTTGCCCGCGAGGATGCGAGCGACCAGTCGGCCGATGCGACCGAAGCCGTAGAGGACGACATCCTGGGGACTCGGACGAATCGAGGCTTTGCCGGTGGCGATGCCCGCCAGCTCGTCGCGCACGAAGTCGGCGACCGTCACGTCTGCGCCGCGAGCGCGCCGATGAGTCGTGAGGTTTCCGACATCGATGCGAGCCGGCGCGAGATCGAGCTCTGCCATCGCCGCCACGATCGGATAGGTATCGCAAACGCAGATATCCCGATCCACATTGCTTCGGGCCAGGCGATGCACCGTGAGAATCTCGAGCGGTGATTTATTGACCAGGGAGTTGCCGAAGACGGTTATGATGACCCCGTGTTCGCGATACAGCTGCCCGATGATCGGAACCATCGCCTCGGCGTTGCGCTGCTGCTGCGTCCATTCGCGAAGCGTGGATTCCGATTTGTCGCTGCGCTGGTTCATGCGCCGAGAGTCTCCCCTGAAAGGCGCCAAAACTACCGCTTGCGGGGGCCTAGAGCAACGATGCAGTTGGTTGCAGGCAACCCGGGGGCCGCGACCCGCGCATCGGCGGTCGCCTGCTAGCCTGCGTGCCCTCGTCGACTTCAGAATAAGTCGACCTCGGAGCCTCGATGACAAGCGACTCGTCCCGATCCCGCCCGAGCCTGAGCATTTTGTTCAGCGTCGTCGTCGTCGACCTGATCGGCTTCGGCATCGTGGTTCCGATCCTGCCCTTCTGGGCGGAGCGCTACGGGGCCAGCGCCCTCGTCCTCGGACTGATTCTCGCGAGCCACGCGCTGATGCAATTCCTGTTGGCTCCCAGCTGGGGCCGACTCTCGGATCGCATCGGGCGCCGCCCCGTGATGCTGATCACGATCGCGGGCACTGCGATTTCGCTGCTGGCCCTCGGCTTTGCGGACTCACTCGTCCAGATCTTCTTCGCGCGCGTCTTGACCGGAATCTTCGGCGCCAACACAGCCGTGGCCACCGCCTATCTGACCGACGTCACCGAGGAATCGGAACGCACCCGCTGGATGGGCATGATCGGTGCGTCCTTCGCGGTGGGCTTCACCCTCGGACCGCCGATCGGCGGCTTGCTGGCGCGCTTCGGCCACGGCGCGCCGATGCTCTTTGCTGCGGGCTTGGCCTTCCTCAACCTGATCTGGGTGGCCATTCGCCTCGTCGAACCCGAGCGACACCGCGCCCGCGACGAGCGGATGCTCGGCAACCGTTTCGACGCGCTGCGCCACGACGCCGTGCGACGCATCTGCCTGGTCTACTTCCTCTACAGCCTGGCGGTCACCCAGCTCGAGGCGACCTTTGCCTATTTCATGCTGCATCGCTTCGGCTATCGCGAGCTCGGCGTGGCGATGGTGATGTTCGGGATGGCGATCGTGATGGGCGGGATCCAGGGCGGAGCCATGAAACGGCTCGCCGAGCGCTATGCGGAGCGAAGCCTTGCCCTGGCCGGTTTGAGCGCGATGACACTCGGCTTCGCGGTCCTGCCGTGGGTGACCAGCGTCGCCCTCTTGATGGCCCCGCTGGCCCTGCTCTCGATCGCCCGCGGCCTGTCACAGCCGCCTCTCTTGAGTCTCGTCTCGCTGCATTCGGACGCAGAGAATCGCGGGATGGTGATGGGCGTCTTCCAGTCGAGCGCATCGGGCGCGCGGATCCTGGGCCCCGTCATGGCGGGCGCACTCTACGACCTCGGCCAGGGATTCCCGTACTGGATGGCCGCCGCGCTGGTCGGCTGCTCGGCGCTGCTGGCACGCGGGATTCGCACTCCGAATCGTGCGCCGGACCAGGTCGCGTCCGCGTAGCCAGAAATCGGATGCGGGCGCGACCCCGCTCGCCGCGGGCCCCAAAACCCAGCGGATTCGGTAATCTCCGCCGACTCGAATCGCCCCCGGCAGCCGAGGATGCGACATGGACCCCGAACAGACGCTCCAGGAGGCGCGTACGCGCATCCTGGAGTGTGAAGACGCCGATGCCCTCAAGAGGGTCGAGCGCGAATACGTCGGGAAAAGAGGGGCTGTCGCCGCCATTCTGGCTTCGATCCCCAAGCTCGCACCCGAGCAGCGCAAGGCCCTGGGCCAGCAGGCCAACGCGCTCAAACAGGCCATCCTGGCAGCCGTGGCCGAGCGTCAGAAGGCCTTCGACGCCGAGCAGCTCGACGCAGCACGACGGGCCGACGATTTCGACCCCACGCTGCCACCGCCGCCTGCCGAGCGCGGTAGTCTGCATCCGATCACCCAGGTCACTCGCGAGCTCGAGGATCTCTTCGTCTCGATGGGGTACGAGGTGCTCGACGGGCCGGAGGTCGAGCTCGATCTCTACAACTTCGAAGCGCTCAACATCACCAAGGACCATCCGGCCCGGGACTCGCAGGACACCTTCTACTGCGACGCAGACGGCCAGCTGGTTCTTCGAACCCACACCTCGCCCGTTCAGGTGCGCGCCATGGAAGGTCGCCAGCCGCCCTTTCGCGTCATCGCTCCAGGGCGGGTCTTCCGCCAGGAGACGACCGACGCGAGCCATGATCACACCTTCTACCAGATGGAGGGGCTGGTCGTCGGCGAGGACATCTCGGTCGCACATCTGATCGGCGCGATGAAGACTCTTCTGCGTGGGATCTTCGGACGGGATCTGGACGTGCGTTTGCGGCCCGGGCATTTCCCCTTCGTCGAGCCCGGCTTCGAGCTCGACGCGCGCTGCCCGTTCTGTCGAGAGGGCTGCGGGGTTTGCAAGAAGACGACCTGGATCGAGTTGCTGCCCTGCGGCCTGATCCATCCGAATGTGCTGCGTGCCGGGGGCATCGACTCGGAACGTTGGAGTGGCTTCGCCTTCGGCCTCGGACTCTCGCGACTCGTGATGCTGCGCCACAACATCGATGACGTGCGGCATCTGCTCGACGGCGATCTGCGCTTCCTGGAGCAGTTCTGATGTGGGTCTCGATGCGCTGGCTGGCGCGCCATGTCGACCTCGAAGGCATCTCCCCCGAGCAGCTCTGCGACGATCTCACGCTGTCGACGGCCGAGGTCGAGGGGCTCGAGCGCTTCGCCCCACAGCTCGACGACGTCGTGGTGGGCCTCGTCACGAGCCTCGAGGCACACCCGGAGGCGGAGAAGCTCTCGATCTGCTCGGTGGACGTCGCCCGGGACCCGCCGCTCAGGATCGTCTGCGGTGCACCCAATGTGGCGGCCGGCCAGAAGGTGGCGGTGGCGCAGATCGGCGTCCGGCTGCCGGGCGACTTCAAGATCAAGAAGTCGAAGATTCGCGGCGTCGTCTCCGAAGGCATGATCTGTTCCGTTCGCGAGCTCGACCTCGGCGAAGAACACGACGGCATCTGGGTGCTGCCGGAAGGCGCGACCGTCGGCGCGACGGTCTGCGAGGCACTGGGCGTCGCCGACTGGATCATCGAGATCGACAACAAGTCGCTGACGCATCGCCCGGATCTCTGGGGCCACAGAGGCATCGCGAGAGAGATTGCCGCGATCTACGAACGCCCACTGCGCCCCCTCGACACCACGCTTCCGCCCACCGGCCAGGCTGCGCGCTACCCGGTCGCGATCGAAACCGCTAGCTGCTCTCGCTACATCGCTCTGCCGATCGATGGCGTGCGTCCCGGCCCCTCGCCGGAGTGGCTGCGCTGGCTGCTGCTCGCCGTCGGCCAACGCCCCATCGACCTGCTGGTCGACCTGTCGAATTTCGTGATGCTGGACCTCGGCCAACCGAATCACGTCTTCGACCGGAATCGGCTAGCAGGCAGCGGTGGCGACCGCGGCATCGTCGTGCGCGAGGCCCGCAAGGACGAGACGATCGAGACCCTGGACGGCGAGATGCGCAGGCTGCTCCCCGGCGACCTGCTGATCTGTGCCGGCGAGGAACCGATTGCGCTGGCCGGTATCATGGGCGGAGAGGGCTCCAAGGTGGCCTCCGGCACGGACTCGCTGCTGCTCGAGGTGGCCAACTTCGACGCGACGATCGTGCGGCGGACCTCGAACCGGCTGGCGCTGCGCACGGATTCCTCGGCGCGCTTCGAGAAGAGCCTCGATCCCATTCTTGCCCTCGAAGCGGCGGGGCATTTCGCGAGACTGCTGTCGGAGATCGACCCGAATGCCAGTCTTCCCGCGCCCCCGACCGACGTGGGGAACTGGTCCGATCCCAGCTGCGAAATCGAGCTGCGAACCGATCGCGTGCGCGCCGCCCTGGGCAAGGCTCTGCCCGACGCCGAAATTCGCGCGATCCTCGAACGACTCTCGTTCACTGTCAGCCCGCTCGCGACGGGCTCGGTCTGCCGCGTCGGCGTGCCCAGCTTTCGAGCCTCCAAGGACATCGCAATCGAGCAAGACCTGGTCGAAGAGATCGGACGCATCCATCGATATGGCAACATCGAGGAGGCATCGCTTCGATTCGAGATCACGCCTCCGCCGCGAGACCCGCGGCGGCTGCTGGTGCGCGAGCTCCAGGATCGCCTCGCCGGCGGGGCTCGTTTCCACGAGACGCTCTCCTATTCCTTCGTCGACGACGCCCTGCTCGAGAAGCTCGGCGACCTCGAGCTCCCCCACGTATCCGTCATCAACCCGGTCGTGCAGAGTCAGGCAAGGGTGCGTCGGCGGCTGGTGCCGAGCCTGTTGACGGCGCTGGAAATAAACCGCCGAAATCGAGGCGACGTGCGACTGTTCGAGATCGGAAAGGCCTACGAGCCCGAGAATGCCAACCACCGCGGCGAGCCACGCGAGCGGCATTTTCTCGCCCTGGCCTGGGCGGGAACGCCGCCCGGCAAGAAAGCCGCCTACGACGCGAATCGCTTGATTCGCCTGCAGACGATCGTCAACGATCTGGTTCGCAATCGGGGCGCCGGGCGGCCGCGCTGGACTGCTGAAGGGGACTGCCCCAGCTGGGCCCATCCCGGCAAATGCCTCTTCCTCGAGCTCGATGGAACCCAACGCAGGGTAGGCGTCATCGCCGAGCTCGAACCGGCCCTGGGACCCGCCCTCGGCCTATCAGGCGACCTCCAGAGCGAAGTCGTGCTGGGCGAGATCTGTCTGGACGCCCTGCTCGAAGCGGATCCGTCCGGTCGCGGCTATGCACCCCTGCCGCGCTACCCGGGCATCAAGGTCGATGTCGCGGTCTCGGTTCCCGAGACCAGTCTGGCCGAGCAATGGGTCGCCCTGATCGCTCGGGCGGGCAAGAAGCAGATCGTCGGGATCGAGCTCTTCGATGTCTATCGCGGCGGCTCGATCGGCAAGGGAAGAAAATCTCTCGCGTTTCACGTGTTGCTGCAATCGGAGTCCAAGACACTCAGTGACCAGGACGAAAACCGATTCCTCGAGCGCTTCGAAAGGCTCGTGAAGGACGCGGGGGGCGAGCTCCGCAAGGGCTGAACAGCTCACAACCCGCCGTCTGCCAGAATGGCTAGCAGGCCGCCGTCATCCTCGCGCGAAAGTGCTTGTTCTTGACCGCGTAGTCTGCGACGTGAGAAGCGCACCAGGCGTTGGGCTTGACCAGGACCGGAAAGCCCGAGCCTGCGACCATCCCGGCGAGCTGCTTCACATAGTTGCTCGAGTCGTACCGCTGATCGGGATTTGCATCGACGTGCACCCAGATCTGTTGCAGGTCTGCAGAGAGCTCGAATGCCTCGTGCATGCGAATCGCGAGGTCGAGGCTCAGCCAGGTCTCCGTCGAGAGCTTCTCGAAGAGCGAGACGTCCTTTCGATCAGATCGTCGGGTATAGAAGACGCGGCCGCCCTTACCCGGATTGAGTACACAGGCCACTGTCACGAACTCCATGCGACGAGCGGATTTCTGGGCGTCGGTGCCGATGTGGACGATCTGACCCTTGTCGAGCAGGCGACGGACGGCTCCCATTACGTCCAGAACCTCGATTCCACCCAAGGTCCACCATCGACTGTCCCGCTCCCCGTGACCCCGAATCCGTCGCATCTTCGCTCCCGCCCACCGGCGTGAGCCGGCCTCGGTCCAGTGGCACCTCTCAACGCAGCGATCCGATCGATTGCGGACCCCTGAAACCAACAAACCCCCGCGCCGTTTGGCGCGAGGGTTTCAGTTCGTTTACCTGTTCGGCCCAGCCATCCTGGAGGCTGGGCGCATCGCAGGGCTTTCCTCCATCCGATCGGAACGCCGCACCTCGTAGCGCCCGAATGCGGCCCGCCGGTGCCAGAGACTCATCGCCTTCGAGGCGGGATGAATGATGCGTTCCACGAATTGCTTCTCCAACGCCCTCGTTCCAACGCCCTCGCGTAGTCGTCTGCATCGGCTGCCCACCGCTGAGACTCGAGAGGCGATGGATTGTCAACCCGCCCCTGGGTTGAGTCAACCCCACCCCAACCGGCGACCTCGGATTTTCGAAACACAAAGCCCCCGAGAAGCCGCGGCTTCTCGGGGGCGCGTTCCGCGCCGGGGCGATTTCGAACTGATTGCGCTCCAGAACCACTCCGGAGCAACTCGGGAACAACTCCGCAACGAAAGGGCCACGGGAACTAGGCGAACCTGCAGGCGCCCTGATCGATGACCACGTCCCCACTCTGGTTCCTGGTCTGGAAGATCGCCTGCTGGCCGTCCACCCAGATCGAGATCGTCAGCGAATCGCCCGGCATCACCGGTTTTGAAAAACGTCCATCCATGGCCTTGAAGCGGCTCGGATCGCCGTCGCAGAGCGCATGAAGCAGCGCTCGGCCCGTGAATCCGAAGGTACAGAGGCCGTGCAGGATCGGTCGGTCGAAGCCACCCCTCTCAGCGAAGGAGGGATCCGAATGCAACGGATTGCGATCGCCCGAGAGTCGATAGGTGAGCGCCTGATCTTCGCGCGTCGTGTAGACGACTTCGTGGTCGGGTTTGCGATCGGGAAGCTCGAAGCTCGCGGAGGGACCACGCTCGCCACCGAAATCGCCAGCGCCCCGACAGAAGAGCGACATCTTGACCTTGAACAGCGGCTTGTCCGTCGACACCAGCTTCGCAGTCGATTCGAATTCGATCACGCCGGCCTTGCCCTTGTCCCAGATACCGGTGATCTCACCAACGCTCTCGATCTCGCCCTCGGCCGGGATCTCATCGTAGAGCTCGATGCCCTCAGTGCCGTGCACCATCAACGCCGGGTTGAAGGAACCCGCCTTCTGCATCGGGACACCGCCGCCGCCGAGAATGACTGCCATCGTCGGCAGCACGCGCTGGGGCGTATCCTTGGTATTTTCCGTCGTGAATTGAAGCTCGCTCGTTCCCGCTCCGACGCCGACGGCGTAGAGGAGGGAATCCTTCGAGCTCCATGATCGCTTGGTCGGGTCGCCCTTGGCGCCCACGCTGCTCGGATCGAGGGCCATGCATCGTCTCCCGGTCTGAATGAGTGGATTGGGGGGTCTACTTTTCGTTTGGGTCTTTTCGTTCGCGTCACGCATCGCGATACGGCCACGCAGTGGCTTCTGCATGTACACTAGCCCGAATTGTCCCTGAAGCTCGTCACGAGCCGGCAAAAGACATGCAGATTCAGGGCCAGGCCCAGCACGTGCCGGGCACACCGGATGCTGTGCCGGATCTGGGGATCGAGGCTGAGCAAGACGACGGAGAAATGGCTTAGTCGCTGCGAAATCGTCACGCTGCAGCGGCCGCCGGAGCGTCAGTGCACGCTCGGGGAATCGCTCGCGAAGAGTCGGATCTTGGCCCTGGTGGCATCGGATCCGTCTTCGACGGGTGCGAGGCGCAGGATCGCTTGATCGAAACCCAGCGCCTCCCAGCCCGCCAGACGCCCGGCAGCCTCCGACACCGCTTCGAGATCGAGCGCTGCCGCAAAGGCCGACACGCAGACCAGATCCTTCGGATCCGCCTCCGACCGCGACATCACGTAGGCGTCGCGATGCGTCTCGAGCCGCTCGTCACTCCCGCCCGAGACATCGAGCAGCCCGAGCCCCGCGCTCCCCGCCTGCCGGGCGTGCTCGAGGGACCAGCCCACGAGCCAGATCGGCGGATGTGGGCTCTGCATGGGCTTCGGCAGCACGTCGACGGGTGGAATTTCGAATCGCGTCGAAGTCCACGAGAAGGTCGGTCGATCCCACATCTCGACCAGCATGCGCAGGCCTTCGTCCCAGGGCTCCGCCGCATCGTCTTCGACCTTCGTGTCGGGGGGGTCGGGCAAGAGGGCCAGATCGAGTCGGCCCTTCGAGGCCCGATCGAGCGAAGCCCCCTGCTCCGCGCTCCGGATCGGCGCCCGCCTGGGCGGCGCCACCCGGGTCAATCCCCAGCCAAGCCGAATCCGCTCGGTGCAGCCCGCCAGGGCCGCCAGCCAGATCCCCGGTGCGCCCGCACCGAAATCCCCTGACTCACCCACAGCCGGTAGACACCACACGGATTCGAAAGCCAGCCGCTCGGCCAGCAGCACCTCATCGACCACCTGATCCAGATGAGCGTCCTCGCGATGGCCGAACTGATACAGGAGCGAGCGCTGCAATCAGTTCTTCCCGTCGAACGCACCGAAGGTCGGATTTCGGCGAAGACGGATGTCCTCGAGTCGCTGGAGGCAGGCGGCGTCCCAGTTGCCACCCTCCTCGGCGAGCAGATAGAAGCGATCGGTCCGAATCCCCTCGACCACGCGTGCCGCCATGCGAGACGGATCGAGTCCGGTCGCGGTACTCGTCTTGATGGTCTCCTCGACGAAAGCCTGCTCCTCGGATTCCGTCCCCGGCGGCCGCTTCAGATGCGGGGGCCGATTGCGCTCACCGCCTCCGATGCCCGTTCGAATCAGCTCGGGGCACAGCGCGGAGACCCCGACCGGCGACTGCTTCAGCCGCAGTTCGTGGTAGAGCGTCTCGGTGAGCGACATCGCCGCGTGCTTGCTCACGTTGTAGGGCCCGGAGAAAGGCGTGTTGATCAGGCCCGCCATGGAAACCGTGTTGACGATATGTCCGGGCTCGCCCTGTTCGAGAAAGATCGGAACGAAGGCGCGCAAGCCGTGGATGATGCCGTACAGGTTGACCCCGAGAACCCACTCCCAGTCACTGGGCGGCGCCTTCCAGGAAAATCCTCCGGCAAAAACACCGGCGTTGTTGCACAGGACATGAACCTTGCCGAAGCGTTCCAGGGTGGCCTCGGCGAGCGCACTCAAATCGTCGGCCTGCGCGACATCGGTCCGAACGGCCAGCACCTCGGCCCCCGCCGATTCAAATTCTCGCGTCACCTCGTGCAGCGCGTCTCGCTCGACGTCCGCCAGCACCACCTTCATCCCCTCTTCGACAAATCGAGTCGCGAGCGCCTTGCCGATCCCGCTCGCGGCACCGGTTACGACCGCGACCCTTCCCTTCAAATCCTCGAGCACTGTCTTCTCCTCTTCCTCTTGCCTCGTTTTTCGCCCAACAGGCAGTCGAGGTGCGCCTCGGCGAGGCGGCTCCCCGGTCCGGTCGAGTTCCAGCAGGCACGATCGATGTTAGATTGTGGGCGGAGGAAATCGACCCTCGATGCCCGAACCTGCCTCGCTGCCCTTTGCTTCGATTCGGATTCTCGATCTCACCAGCGAGATCGCCGGACCCTACGCGACCAAATTATTCGTCGACGCCGGCGCCGAGGTCGTCAAGGTCGAGCGACCCGGAGGCGATCCACTGCGCAGCTGGAGCGCCTCTCATCAGGATCTGGCCGAGGGCGAATCGGGTCCCCTCTTTCAGTATCTGAACGCCGGCAAGCAGAGCATCGTCCTCGACTCGAAGGACGCGCTGGATCGAACCCGCATCAGCGCTCTCGCCGCCCGTGCAGACATCCTGATCGAGGACTGGGGAGCCGGGGGGCTCGAGGACGCTGGGTTTGCCCCAGAGGCGTTTCTCGAAGCGAACGCTCGACTCGCGATCGTGCGCATTTCGCCCTGGGGCCAGCAGGGACCCTGGGCATCGCGCCCGGCGAACGATTTCACGATTCAAGCCGCCACGGGTTCGACGCAATGCCGCGGATTCCCAGAGCGCGAGCCCGTCTCGACGGGGGGACGACTCTCCGAATGGGCCGCGGGCACCTATGCCGCGGTCTCCGCCCTCGCGGCCTGGCGGTCTGCCCGCCAGACGGGCGACGGGCAGATCGCGGATCTGTCGAGCTTCGAGGTCGCACTCAGCTGCCTCACGGTCTTCGCCGACATCGGCAGCCAATTCTTCGGTGTTCCCCTCGAGCGTTCGATCGAAATTCCTTCGATCGAGCCGACCAAGGATGGCTACATCGGATTCTGTACGACGACCAGGCAGCAATGGATCAACTTCTGCTCGATGCTCGGCCACCAGGAGATTGCTGAGAATCCTCGCTATCTCGAACCACGGGATCGCTTCGCGCATAGGGACTTCATACGCGAGATGATCCATGCCTGGACGCTGGAACGCACCACCGAGGAAATCCTCGAGCTCTGTGACACGCTCCGAATTCCCGCTACCCCGATCGGCAACGGAAGAACCCTTCCCGGGTTCGATCATTTCATCCAGCGCAAGATCTACCAGCGATCGCCGGAAGGCTTTCTCCAGCCGCGTCCCCCGTGGCGACTCGAATCGACCGAAGCCGCCCCGCTGCGCCCATCCCCCGGCCTCGACCAACAGCGCGAGAGCATCCTTGCGTCTCTGGAGAAGCCCGCGAAGCCCGGTCCGCGGATCATGGGCATGGGCACCGCCGACCTGCCCTTCGCGGGGCTGCGCATCGTCGATCTCACGGCCTTCTGGGCCGGTCCAGTCGCCACGACACTGCTGGCGGATCTCGGCGCCGACGTGATCAAGGTCGAATCGATCCAACGACCGGATGGCATGCGTTTCGCCGGATCCGTGCGCAACGAGGCGTCGTGGGAATGGTCGCCGGTCTTTCACGGCGCCAATCCCGGCAAGCGCGACATCACGCTCCGCCTGGATCGCAAAGAGGGTCTCGATCTCCTGAAACGGCTGATCCGGGACGCCGATATCGTGATCGAAAATTTTTCGGTGCGCGTGATGCCCGGCTTCGGTCTGGATGCCGACACCCTCCGCGCCCTGAATCCCCGCATCATCTTCGTCCGAATGCCGGCCTTCGGACTCGACGGTCCCTGGCGCGACCGCGCGGGCTTCGCAATGAATGTCGAGCAGGTCAGCGGACTGGGCTGGCTCACGGGCTATGAGGACCAGCCGCTGGTGCCGCGCGGAGCCTGCGACCCGATCGGCGGTATGCATACCCTCTTCGCGATCGGAATCGCGCTCGAGGAACGGCGGCGAACGGGTCTCGGACAATTGCTCGAGGTCGCGCTGGTCGAACCCGGACTGAATATCGCGGCCGAGCAGGTCCTCGAGTACTCGGCGTTCGGGGTGCTGCTGGGCCGCTCCGCCAACAAGATGCCCCACGCCGCTCCACAAGGCGTCTTCCCCAGCTCGACGGAATCGCAACGGGTCGCTTTGTCGGTCACGACCGACGAGCACTGGCGAGCGCTGTGTCAGGTGTTGGGCGCCGATGATCTCCGCGATTCCAATGCCCTCTCGACCCACCATGGCCGCTTTGAAGCCCATGACCTGCTCTGCGAGCGGGTGGCAGCCTGGGTCGCCGCGCAAACCACGGCCGAAGCAGTCCAAAAGCTCCTCGCAGGCGGGGTGCCCGCTGGCCCGGTGATCAATCCCCACGACTTGATGCCGAATCCCCAGCTCGAGGCTCGTCGCTTCTTCCAGGTCATGAAGCATCCTCACACGGGTGAGACTCGCTACCCCGGTTTCCCGGCGCATTTCTCGGCCTTTGAGCGCCGTCTCCACCACTCGCCCCCGCCCACGCTCGGGCAACACAATCGAGAGATTCTGCAGGGCGAACTCGGCCTCGATGATGCGGAGATCGATCGGCTCGAAGCCGGGAAGATCATCGGAACCCGACCGAGCTTCATGTAAGTCGGATCCCCGCTGACTCCGATTCGACGCGAGCGGCACGCCGACAGGGCGCGTGGTCGAGCCGCTTGCAATTCACAGGTCGATCACGGACTCTACGCAGCCTCCCCCCCCAAAAAAAAGAGCACTGGACCGGCACAACGACTAGCCTGGAATTGGAGACCGCCATGCTGCACACCGCGCGCCTTCCTTTCTCGAAGACTCCAACTGCGGCGATCCGCATCGGCGTCGTCTATCCGATTGTGATTCCGATTGCGATTCCGATTGCGATTGTGACTGCGTTCGCGCTCGGACTGGCGACGCAATCCGCCTTCGCACAGGACTGGGGAGCAGACCCCAGCGACGACCGGTACGCTCCACAGGCCCCGGAGTACGCTGGGGGCAGCGCTGCGCGCACGGGATGGTCGATTCGCACCGGGCTCGGCTTCACCGCCGATCCGGACACGTTCCTTCTGAATTTCGAGCTGCCCTATGCCTTCGACCGCTGGGTCTCCGCCGGTCCGATGCTCCAGGTCGGCATCGACAGCGACGAAACGATCGTCGCCCCGACGGCCAACGTGACCGTCACAATCCCCGATCTGCCCGGTGAGCGCTACGATCGCCTGCACCCCTATTGCCTGATCGGGATGGGCTTTGCTGTGCTCGAGGACGATAGTCGACGCAACAACAAGAGATCCGCGGGCTTTCTCGTCAACTTTGGATTCGGCCTCGAATACCAGCTCAGCGAGCGCTTCTTCCTCGGCTCCCAGATGATGTTCAACTTCCTGCCGGAGGAGACCCTCGACGAAAAGTTCTTCTATTCCTGGCAGATTGGCGGGCTGCGGATCGCTTTCTAGCGCATCGTTCAGGGCCTCGTCCCGCGGGCGGCGAGCTGCAGATTCGGGGGCCTCGGACCGGAATCGATCGCGGGGGTGGTGCACCCGCACGTCGCGGATCGACGCAGGGTTGGCGCCCGAAAATACTGTGCGATTGCCGTCCGCAGCAGTGCGCTCATGACGTTTATGACGCTCATCAAAAGTCCGGGCTGCGAGCGAAGCGATCGGCCGCGATCATCCGATCACTCCGCGGGCGCGCAGAGCGTCGATCTCCGCGCTGCTGCGCCCGATTTCGTTCAGGACCTCTTCCGTGTGTTGGCCGTGCTCGGGAGCCATGCAGCGCGGCGCCCAGGGTGTTCCGTCGAAGTCGACCGGGGTCGACGGCAGCAGAGTCGTGCCCTCGTCGTCCGGCACCTCGACGAAGCCGCCTGCCGCATGGGCCTGAGGATCCGCAAAGACCTCTTCGATCGTCTGAACGGGCGCCCACCACAAATCCTCTTCCGCGTCGAAGATCTCCCCCCACGCCTCGCGCGTCCTGGTTGCAAAAATCGCATCGAGTTCTTCGATCAATCCCGACGCGTTCTGCGCCCGATCGCCGGGTCCAGCAAAGCGCGGATCATCGATCCACTCGGGGTGGCCCACGGCCCGAGCCAGCGGCGGCCAGTGACGCTCCGCCTCGAGCCCGACCAACCAGAAGAACCGGCCGTCGCAGTCGGCATAACAATTCATGGCGGGATTGCCCATCGTCTTCCGATTGCCCGCCGCGATGCCCACCCCGAATCGCGCGGTCACCGCGAGATCGAAGGACAGCGTATACAGTCCCTGTCGCAGAAGGGACGTCGAGACGACCTGTCCTCTGCCCGTTTGAGAGCGTTTGAAGAGCGCAGCACAAATTCCCGACACGACCGAAACAGCGGCGTTGTGATCGCCCATCCCGCCACGTTGAAAGGGCGGTGTCGAGCCCTCGGGCGTGAGCGCACCGGCGATCCCCGATCGCGCCCAGAACGCCGCGACATCGTAGGCGGCCCGATCCGCGTCGGCCCCCTTGCGGCCATAGCCCGTGATCAGCCCGTAGACGAGCCTCGGAAATCGCTCGCAGAGGCTGTCGGGATCCAGGCCAAGCCGGGTCAGGGCAGCGGGACGAATATTGGAGAGAAAGACGTCGGCGCCGCGTAACACGTCCAACACGATCTCCAGCCCTTCCGGGCTTCGAACGTCCACGACGACGCTGCGCTTGCTGCGATTGTCATTCTCGAAGATCGGATTGAAGGGCAGGTCCCCGCCCAGCATCGAACCGAAGAGACGAGCCGGATCACCGAGGCCCGGCGGCTCGATCTTCACGACATCCGCGCCCCAGTCGGCGAGGATTCCGCCCGCGGCCGGTCCCGCGACCCAGACACCCATCTCCACCACCTTGATTCCTTCGAGCGGTCCACCCATGGCTATTCCCCTTTTGTGCCGACTTGCGAAGCCGATGCGTCCGCCTGGATTTCGCGACGCTCAGCGAGGCGCACCTCGTCGACCAGTCCCCAGTCGAGCGCAGTCTGTGCGTCGATCCTGGCGCCGGAGAGTCCCAGCCAGGCCGTCCGCTGGCGACCGATCCGACGCGGCAGACTGACCGTGCCACCGGCGCCCGGCACGAGTCCCAATCCAACTTCCGGCAGCTCGAAGAATGCGTTCTCGTCGGCCACGACGCGATCCGTGAACGCGGGCAGCTCGGCACCGGCGCCGATACACGCCCCGTGAACCTCGCTGCGGATGCGGCCGGCCAGACGCGAGATCAGAAGAGCCGGGCTGCGCGTCGTGCGCGTCGCGTGGGCGCTGGCCGGATCCGGAAATGACCCGAACTCGTCGAGATCGCCCCCAGCGCAGAACGACGGCCCCTCTCCACTCAACACGACGGCTTCGATCGAGGGGTCGGCGAGCACCAGCTGGAACGCTTCACAGAGCTCGTCCCGCATGGCGCGCGAGAAGGCGTTGTGTTTGTCGGGACGTGTGAGTCGAATGTCGAGCCGACCTCGGTCGCGCTCCAGACGACAGGCCGATCCCGGCTCCGAGATGCGTCTCTGCTTGGGGCGGCGAGCTGATTTCCAGCGCTCGAACTCCGGCCCGGCCTGTAGCGTCGAGTAGACGAAGGACTCGGCCATGAGCCCCGCGTAGATCGAGGACGGGGACGCGCTGCGCAACAGCTGTACGAAGGCCAGGCCAGAAAGCGGGGTCTCGGAGAATCCGGCGAGCAGCCGATCGAGTCCGGCGCGATCCGAAACTCGTACGTCGCAGAGCGTCGCCAGCGACTCGTCCGGAGACCCCTCGTCGCCATCGCCGAGCAAAGCCACCGTCACGCAGGGAAGCATCGGAAGCTGGCAACGCAGTCGCTCGCGCGCGGACCCACTCGAGGTTCGCGTCGAAGTCGACAGATCGAGGACCACGCAGCCCGGACCCTCGATCGGCGAGAGCTGCTCCGGGGCGTCCGGCGCCACCAGCAATTCCCCGAGCTCGGCAGCGGACAGGAGCGGCGGCCCCGCCTGGCCCGTCAATCGGCCTCACTCAGCGCGGCGCGCACCTCTCGACGCAGCAGCTTGCCCGTCTCGTTGTAGGGAAGCTCCTCCCAGAATTCGATCCGCTCGGGCGTGCGTGAGGAGCGAAGTCGATCCTTCACCCATTGCTGCAACTCGCTGGCCGAGGCCTCGGAGACGAGCACCACGACAGCGGCCACAGCCTCGCCCCATTGTTCGTCCGGCACGCCCACCACGGCGACGTCGCTAACCGCCGCGTGGGCGAGCAGCACATCCTCGATCTCACCGGGGGACATGTTCTCGCCCCCGCGCACGATCACGTCGTCCATCCGGCCTTCCAGGAAGAGATATCCGACCTCGTCGAGATAGCCGCCGTCGCGCGTATTGAACCAGCCGTCGTCATCGAGCAGGCTGCCCTTGCCGCGATACTCGCCCGAGACCTGTTCGCCCCGCACGTGAATCAATCCGCGTTCGCCCGGCGGCAAGTCGGCTCCAGTCTCCGAATCTCGGATGGCCACCTCGATCGTCGGCAGCGGCACGCCCACCGACACGATGCGGCGTCGCACGGCTTCGTCGCCACTCCCCATTGCCTGGCGATGGTCCTCGGGACCGAGCAGCGCGATGGTGGAGCTGGTCTCCGTCAGTCCGTAGGCATTCGTAAAATCGGTGTCGGGGAACAGGCGCATGGCCTCTTCGATGACGGGCTGGAGCATCTTGCCACCGCCATAGGAAATCGCGCGCAGGCTCGAAAGACCCACCGCCTCCTGCCCCGCGAGCGCCTCGACGATCCGGGACAGCATCGTTGGAACGACAAACGCATGGGTGACATTCTCCTTCCGGACCGCCTCGAGCCAGGCCTCGGCAGTGAAATTCGGAAGCTGGATCACACGCCGACCGGAGTAGACCGAGCTCACGATCGAGGCCATGCCGGCGATGTGATAGGGCGGCACGCAGACGAGCGCCGCATCGGACTCCTCCGAGCCCATGAACTCGACGGTTCCGAGGACGTAGGACACGAGATGCTTCTGCCGCAACACGGCCGCTTTGGGAGCGCCCGTGGTGCCGCTCGTGAAGAGCAGCACCGCCGTGTCATCGAGGTCCATCGACCAGGGCTCCTCCCGCGCCCTCGCACCCTCGGTTCGAGCCTCGCTGAGCATCGTCTCGCGCGACAGGACTTCGATGTAGTCGCTGCTACCGGATGCCGTTAGCTTGGTGCCCAGACGGCCCGCCCGCTCCATGTCCGTGATCAATCGACCGGGTTGCAGCTGCGCGATCAGCGAATCGAGCTCGCTGTCGGTGAGTCGGTAGTTGAGCGGGGCGAAGGGAACACCCGCCCAGGAAGCGCCGAAGAGCCCGATCGGTACAGCCAGCGTGCTGATGTCGAGTATCGCGAGATGTTGCGTCCGCCCGTCGTCGAGAGAGGCCGCCAGCACTCCAGCCGCGTCGAAGAGCTGCTGATAGGTCAGCCGATCCTCGCCGTTCTGAAAGGCGACGCGTTCGCCATAGGCGCCCGCCGCCATCTCGAGAAGCATCATCAAATTCATCGAATTCTCGTTCCCGCTGCCGTCCGTCCGTACGCCGCCGGGGGCTCGACCGGCAATCCGATTCGATCCGCCACCGCGGCGCAGGAGGCGCCGAGAGCGCTCGATCAGTCGGAGCTCGGCAGCGGCTTCGCTCCCTTTATCTTGAGGGCATCCCCATCCACGGCAAGACCGCCCTCGCCCGGCTTGGTGCAAAGCACTTCGAAGTCGCCCGCTTCATTCGTGTAGCGCTTGCCCATCTGGGTTCCCTGCTTCTGCTCGGCATCGATCGCCACGCCCGCAGGCGCATCCGCCGTCAACTCGACCACGGGGACACCACCGCAGGTCAACGTCACGTCAGCCTCCGATGCAACGACCACCATCAGCTCCGAGCTGCAAACGGCGCTCTTGAGTCGTGTCCCTGCCTTCAAAACGCTCATCTCTCTACTCCCTGACTTTCCGACGCAGGATCGACCCAGGATCGACTCTGTATCGACTCTGGATCGACTCTGGATCAATACGAGCCCGTAGATCCCGATCCGGAGCCGGTTCGTTGCTCACACGCTCGCCGACGACTCGGAATCGACGATTCCTCATCGCGCGCATTGGGGAGCTGCGGTCGATCCCGATCCGTCCCGAGTCCGGGCGAATTCACAAGGACACCGAGAATACGGATTCCAGGTTCCGAATGCTAACCTCGAAGAGTATTGAGCATGCCATGCCGCGCCGCCCCCATCCGCCCCAGACTGCCCAACCCCGGTCCGCTGGACCCGCCCCTGGCATGCCGGCGCCCATTGTCCCCGGGGCGTCCGAAGTGGACCCCGCAGCCGAATACGCCGAGCAGCTGTTGCGGCACTGCGGCTTGCCAGCTCAGCGGGTGGCCCGGCTGGCCAGCACGGAGCCAGCCCTGGATTGGGCCAGGTCGGGCGCGATGGCGCTCACCGGGGATGCCGACGGCGCTCCGCGCTTCGCAAGCGGCCCCCTGGCGACGGCGGCGCGAGCGGCAGGAATGGCCCTGGCGGCACTGGCTCCGCGGAGCGCCCTGGCTCGGCTCGACCTGCCGGCCCTGCTCGGCGAGCGCGCCGCGCTCTCGGGCCTGGGGCGCAACGGCCGAGCGTCCGCGGGAGGCAGCGCCCGCTTGCTGCCCGCCCGGGACGGCCTGCTCGCACTGAACCTGCCACGCGAAGATGACTGGTCGCTCGTGCCAGCCTGGCTGGCAGCGGACCCGTCGACCCAGACGCCCGGGGACTGGGAGGCGGTCGCAGCGCGAGTGGCGGCAGGCCGGATCGGCCCGCTCGTCGATCGAGGCCGACTGATGGGGCTCGCGGTCAGCGACGCGCCAACACGAATCGATTCCGATCGTCCCTGGTTTCGGATCCAACATGCCAGCCAGGCACCCCCGTCCGCTGCCACGCGCCCACTGCGTTTGCTCGACCTTTCGAATCTCTGGGCCGGCCCGCTGGCGGCGTCGCTGCTGGCCAGTGCCGGCGCCCAGGTCCTCAAGATCGAGAGTCCAGACCGCCCCGACGGGGCACGCAGCGGCCCGGCCGCCTTCTTCGACCTGATCAACGCCAACAAGGCGGGCTGCGCACTCGATCTGCAGCGGTCGCGCGATCGAGCAGCCTTCGAGCGATTGCTGGAGGGGGCGGACATCGTGCTCGAGAGTGCGCGTCCGCGGGCTCTCGAACAGTTGGGCTACGACGCCGGGGCCTGGGTCGACGCCGTACCCGGACGACTCTGGGTCTCGATCACGGGCTATGGGCGCCAGGGGCCGGAACGCGACTGGATCGCCTTCGGCGATGATGCGGCCGTCGCCGCAGGCCTGGCCTGGTCGCTGCCAGCACGAGTCGAGCCCGCCTCGCCTTGCTTCTGCGGCGACGCGATCGCCGATCCGCTGACCGGTCTCCACGCTGCCGCGATCGTGCTGGCCCATCGTCACGCCGGCCGCGGCGGCCTGCTCGAGCTATCGCTCGTCGACATCAGCGCGCGCGCGGCGGGATTCTCGGCGGGTCGTCTCGAGTTGCCGATCGAGCGCGATCGCGACCGATGGTGCGTCATCTGGCGAGGTGAGAAGATTCCGATCGAAGCGCCGCGGGCGCGACCGGCGATCGGAACCGCCCCCGCGCTGCTGGCTCCGAACGAGGCGCTGCTCGCAAGCTGGAGCGCGACTTGCTGATCCACGACGCGGAACACGCCGGAGGCCGGATCGATCTGAGACTCGAAGGGGATCGAATCGCCGAGATCGGAGCACGCCTCTGGCCCCGATCGGGCGAAGATGACTTCGACGCGCGAGGCGGCGCGCTGCTTCCCGGACTCCACGATCACCATCTCCACCTGTTGTCACTGGCCGCGTCACTCGACTCCATCGCCTGCGGACCGCCGGACACGTGCGACGCCGCCGCTCTGCGCAGCGCACTCGAATCGGCCCCGCCCGAGCCGAGCTGGCTGCGCGGCACCGGCTATTTCGAATCCGTTGCGGGGCCCCTCGACCGGGATGTGCTCGATCGATTCTGTCCGAACCGGCCTCTGCGAATTCAACATCGCAGTGGATCCATGTGGTTTCTGAACTCACGGGCCATCGACGCGTTGCACCTCGATCGCCGAGAAACCCCGATCGGTGTCGAACGCGACGGGAAGGGAAAGGCGACGGGACGCGTGACTCGACTCGACGCATGGCTCCGTGAGCTTTTGCCGCCGCGCGCAGATCCCGACCTGAGCCGCGTCGGCCAACTTCTCGCCAGTCGCGGCGTGACCGGCGTGACGGATGCCACGCCGACCAACGGGAGGTTTGAATTCCAACTCTTTCGAGAAGCCCAGCGTCGGGATGCACTACCCCAGCAGCTGTGGCTGATGGGCTCCACTGAGCTCAGCAGCCAAGCCTCCACCGAATCCCTCGTGATCGGTGCTCGGAAGTTTCTGCTCGACGAAACTGCCCTGCCCGATCTCGACGCGCTCGCCGAGTCGATCCGCGAGGCCCACATGAGCCAGCGGCCCGTGGCGATTCACAGCGTGACACGGAGCGAAATTCTCTACGCTCTGGCGGCGATCGAGATCGCGGGGAGCCTCGCCGGAGACCGCCTGGAGCACGCCTCGATCGCGCCGCCGGAAGCCGTGGAATCGGCTCGACGTCTGGCCCTCACGGTCGTCACGCAACCCAATTTCGTCGCGGAGCGCGGCGACGCCTACCTGCGCAACGTCGAAGCATCGGATCAGGCCTACCTGTATCGCCTGGGCGGATGGCTGGATGCAGGCGTGGCGCTGGGCGGCGGGACCGATGCGCCCTTCGGTTTGCCGGATCCCTGGAGGGCGATGCGTGCGGCGGTCGAACGCCGTGCGCCGTCGGGCGAGCTGCTCGGCGCTTCGGAGGCGATCTCGCCGGAGCGCGCGCTGGCGCTCTTTACCACTCGGCCGGGCGCGCCCGGTGGTCGACCGCGCGAGCTGCGCGTCGGCGCGCGAGCCGACCTGTGTCTGCTCGACGTGCCCTGGAGCGAGGCGCGCCAGCAGCTCGACTGCGAGCGGATTGCAGCCACGTTCCGCGGCGGTCGCCTCATCTGGCGAAGCGCAGATCACCAGCAGTGCGCATCGTTCATGAAGGTCCGTCGCGGCAGCTCTGCGTAGCAGAGCGATCAGTGCAGCTTCGCCTGATCGACCCGGCCCCGCAGAGTGTTGTTCGTTGGCGCGTGATCGATCAACCCTCTGCCACCAGGATCATCGAATATTCCAGAACGGGTTGCCTTTTCTTCTCGTGCAATGCTCACCCGTGGCAATCGCGCAGGACATCGGAACGTTGCCTCAGGACGAAGGCCAGACGCGGTCGGAATCGAATGCACCCCACGATGTTCCAGAGCGCCGCGAGACGTTCGCTATGCTGGCTCCATGCCTGGCAGAATCCGCGTGGAACACGACGGGCCGATCGCCCACGTCGTGTTCGACCACCCCGAACGTCGAAATGCCATCACGGCCCAGATGTGGCGAGAGATCCCGGCAATCGCGGGTGAGCTGGATCGGGACGTTTCTGTGCGGGTCGTGATTCTGCGGGGCCAGGGAGAACTTGCCTTCGTCTCGGGCGCCGATATCTCTCAATTCGAAGAGCAGCGGACCGGCTCGGGCGCCCAACGCTACGAGCTCGAGAATACCGAGGCCTTCGATGCCATATCGGCGATCCGCAAGCCGGTGATCGCGGCGATACACGGCTTCTGTATCGGCGGCGGCTGTGCAATCGCATTGAGCGCCGACCTTCGGTACTGCGCGGAGGACGCGATCTTCGCGATTCCAGCCGCCCGGCTCGGGCTTGCCTACAATGCTCCGGGTCTGTGCACCTTGACCCGGATCGTCGGCGAGCCCGCAGCCAAGGAGATTCTCTTCACCGCCAGACGTTTCGACGCACTCGAAGCCGAGTCCATCGGGCTCGTGAATCGAGTCGTGCCCAAGGGCGAGCTCGACGACTTCGTCGCCCGCACGGCGCAGATGATCGCCGAGAACGCCCCCCTGACGCTGCGTGCGGCCAAGACAGCGTTTGCCGACAACGCCCGGGCGGAGTCTGCACGCAAGCCGGAAGAGGTGTACGACGCAATCCGCACCTGCATGGAGAGCCAGGACTATGCGGAAGGCGTAAAAGCCTTCCTCGGGAAGCGACGCCCCGAGTTCCAGGGTCGATAGGAGCGGTGCATGAATCGCCCTCCCCGCCGCTGCAGCTGGTGCGGTGAGCACCCGGACTACCAGGCCTATCACGATGACGAATGGGGATTCCCTGTCGACGATGATCGACTGCTCTTCGAAAAGCTCAGCCTGGAGGGTTTCCAGTCGGGGCTCAGCTGGCTGACGATCCTTCGCAAGCGCGATAATTTTCGGCGCGCCTTCAGAGAATTTGATTTCGACCGAGTCGCGCGATGGTCGCAGCGCAGCGTGGAACGGCTACTGCGCGATCAGGGCATCGTCCGACATCGGGGCAAGATCGAAGCGACGATCTCGAACGCCCGCTGCGCCCGATCCTTGCGCGAGGAATGGGGCTCGCTTGGCGCCTTCTTCTGGAGCTTCGAGCCCGATCGCGCAGATCGGCCCATCCGATTGAACGCCGCTGCGGTGGCAGGGCTAACTGAAACGCCCGCCTCCCGTGCACTCTCGCGGGCCCTGAAGGAGCGCGGCTTCCGATTCGTCGGCCCGACGACGGCCTACGCCTTCATGCAGTCGATGGGCATCGTGAACGACCACATCGCGGACTGCGAGATTCGCGAGCGCGCCGAGGCGATTCGAGACCGCTTCGAGCGGCCTCGAAGATGAGCGGACTTCGTGCGATATACCCAGCGCTGGGGGCGAAGCAGTCGGGGCCCATGCGGAAGCCGCGGGGCTAGTTCTCTTCGGCTTCCTCTTCGTCGGGTTCCGAAACGAGGCCATAAGCCTCTAGATCCTCGGAGGTCGCCTCGCCAGAATGCGGCTCCTTCTTGACCCCGAGTTCTTTTTCCGCAGCACGCATCTCGCGTTTGCGGGCGGCCTTCTCTGCCTTCTCGCTCTCCCGCTTTCGCTTGAGAACGCTCATTCGACTTGCTCGTGCCATTTGCATTCTCCCTGCGCCTCGTGCAACCCAGGCCTCCCCGCCCCAGGTTCACAAGGCTCGGCCGATCGCTTCCCCACGGTCGACAGCGCATCACCGCGGGTACCGGGCCTGTTTCATTTTCGAGCGGATGCATTCACGTATCCGCGACCGCCTGGAAGGGCGGGCAAGTTCCCATTTTGGTCGGCCAGCATGGCGTCTGCCGTGCATGCATGCGGCCGGTCTTCGCTCATTCGACGTGTACGCTAAGACTCCGTTTCATCCCCCGCACAGGCCCGGACCGGGCGGAACGAATCGGAGCGAGTTACCGACGACCGCCTCCGCCGCGTTTCTGCGCCTCGTTCACGCGCAGGTTTTGCCCATCGAAGTCGTTGCCGTCCAATGCCGCGATCGCTGCACCCGCCGCGCTCGAGTCGCTCATCTCCACGAAGGCAAATCCGCGCGGACGCCCCGTATCGCGGTCCCTGATCACGTCGACGCTGATCACCTCGCCGTGTCGCCCAGACGCCTCCGGAAGATCCTCCTCGGTCGACGAGAATGGGAGATTCCCGACGTAAACTCGTTTTCCCAAGCCAAGAACCCTCGCGACGCCCACTGACCGTGATTCGCCACTGATTCGCCAGCATTCGCCTTCGCCACTCTTCGTGACTCGTGACTATTCGCGACTATTCGCCACAGTTCGCCACAGACTGGACAGTGATTCGATTCGAGGGCGCGCCGTGACCCAGCCGATCGCCCACTCTCCACCCCGACGGCCACCCCAACGACCGCCTCTGCGTCCGGCGCAGTTTTACGCCCGCAGAATCTAGCATCCCGCAGACGATGCCACATCGGGCGCCGGCCGGCGGCTGGAAATTCCAGATCCCACTCGGATCGGACTCTCGAGAAAAAGATTCCGCCTCCTGACGAAGTGAAGAGCGCGCGAGATCGAGGCGCGGTGGCGGCCCTGGGCGGCCAGGGCAATTTCGCGACACGGAGTTCGTGCCCTCTATCGCCTAGTCAGGAGGCTCATTTGGCGACAGCGGGGGTTCTTTAACGGCCTGCTAGCCGGCGACCGACGGACGTGCAGCGATACGCGCGTACCAGGCCTGCAGCCGCTCGCATTTGGCATCGAGGGGCTGGCCGGTCGAGCCACCAAACTCGAGGAATGCGAAGAGCAGGAGATCTGCCAGGCTGAAGCGGTCGCCGCAAATAAACTCCTTGCCTTCCATCAAGCTATCGAGCCAGGCGAGTTTCTCCCGGGCGATGGCCTTCAGATCGTCCGCGGCCTGAGGAATACAGTGGACGCGACCCTCGAAGAGCGACAGGCCTTCCGAGAAACGAAAACCGTTGGCCATCGGCTCGATGATATTCAGATCGATTCGGCGGACCCACATTCGCGTCTCGGCCCGTTCTTCCGGTGTCGACCCGATCAGCGTGTCGCCGCTGGTCTTCTCGTCGAGGTATTCGCAGATCACGGTGATCTCCGCGAGACAGCCGCCGTCGTCGAGCTCGAGGGTCGGGAGCTGACCGGCCGGGTTGCGAGCGAGGTGCGCTTCTTGCCGGTTGTCGCCGCTGACCAGATCGACTTCGATGAGTTCGACATCTGCGCCGCACTCGGCGATGAAGAGGGTCACGACGCGCGGGTTGGGACCCATTCCGGTGTAGAGCTTCATCAGGGGATTCCTTCTTCCAGAGGAGTTTCGTAATCGGTTCACGATCGAAGACTGGAGCGCATGATGGCGCAGTCCGGGGGCGTCGGCAAAGTGCGACCGCCTACTTCTCAGGGTCCGTTGAAGATCTCGAGATCAAACTTGCCCTCGCTGCGGGCAACGATGCAGGAAACCGCCGCGTCGCCGGTGATGTTCACCGCGGTCCGCGTCATGTCGAGAAGACGATCGACCGCGAGGATCAACCCGATGCCCTCGACCGGAAGATCCATCTGTTGAAGCACCATCGCCAACATCACCGTACCGACCCCCGGCACACCCGCCGTACCAATCGATGCGAGGGTCGCAGTCACGACCACTGAGAGATAGCCCGCTGGACCGATCTCGACAGCGTAGGCCTGAGCGATGAAGACGGTGGCGACGCCCTGCATGATGGCGGTGCCGTCCATATTGATCGTGGCGCCGAGGGGGACGGTGAATGAAGCGACCGAACCGTCGACGCCGAGCCGCTCCTCGACGGCACGCAACGTGACCGGGAGAGTCGCCCCACTACTGGACGTGCTGAACGCCACTGTGATCGGCGCCCGCAGCTTTTGGAAGAATCGCAATGGTTTCAGGCGCCCGAAGATCAGCAGCAGCGCCGGATAGCTGACCGTCATCTGGACAAAGAGCACAGCCAACACGACGAAGAAGTAGCGGGCAAGCCGCTCGAAAACGTCGACTCCCTGCTCCGCGAAGACCTTCGCGACGAGACAGAATATCCCATAGGGCGCGACCTCCATGAGCACGAAGACGAGCTTCATGATCACGGCGTTCGCACTCTCGAAGACCCGCAAGAGCTCGAGTCCCTGCTCGCCCGCCAGCGTCATGGCAACACCCATCAGCACGGCAAACACGATCACCTGCAGCATCCGACCTTCGCTCATCGCCCGAAAAGGATTGTCCGGAAAGATGTCGATCACGGTCTGGGCGAAGCTCGGGGCTTCCCGAGCCGAAAAGCCGGCGGAATCGGTCGAAAGATCGAATCCGACCCCGGGCTCCAGAAGAACCGCGGCCGTGATCGCCAGAGTGACGGCGACAGCAGTCGTGAGCAGGTAGAGCCCGAGAGTCTTGCCCCCGATCCGGCCGAGCTTTGTCACGTCGTCGAGGGCCGCCGTGCCACAGGCGAGTGACACCAGCACCAATGGCACGACCAACAACTTCAGGCTCGCGAGAAAGATCTTCCCACCGACGTAGAAGACGCCGTCGACCACAAAGATTCGCGCGCCATGATCGGCCGGTAACCAGCCGTTGAAGGCCAGCGCGTTGAGCGCAATGCCCAGCACCGCGCCCAGACCCAGGCCTGCCAAGATCCGCCGGGTCAGTATCGATGTGTCGCCGAACGCGGCCCCACTCTGTGCTTCGCTCAAACGCTCCCCTCCCCCCAGATCGATTCAGGATACCCGATTCCAACGGGGAATCGGGCTGTGGCCGACAATGCTCTCGAGCCAGGGCCTGGATCCGTCGGCCTCGAGCCGGCCTCGAACCCAGCATCTCGCGCGTTGGATCCTGACCCTCGCGCGCCTGCTCTAGTCGGCTCGCTGTGGTGGTTGGATTCAGGCGGCGACTTCGACCTCACGTCACGACCTACCGAGACGCGCGTCGGGCGACCGGGCGCGCGGGGAGAGAACACTCGCGCTGGCCGACCACCAAGCGACGACGTAGCGCTGGCCTGCACCAAACCCACGAGAAGTCCACACGAGGCCGCCCGCGGCCCATCGTCGAGACCGCTTCGACTCTTCGTGGCCCTGAGGTATGCTCTTCGGACCCGGCTGACCCAGCCCCTGCAAGGAAAGCGCAACATGTTTCGCCGTCGACCGACCGTTCTGCCCTCTTTTTTGTCCTGTTTGATCCTGGCGGTGATGCTGCTTGGCGCACAGCCGGTTTTCGCCCAGGGTTTTGAGGGCTCGGCCACCGAAGACGCGATTGCCAAGGGCCTCGATGCGGTGCTGATCCGCCCCCTCGCCGCCGCGCGCGTCGTCGTGGGTGCCGCGTTCCTCATACCCGCCAGCCTGTTCGCGTCGCCGGGCGGCCTCGACTCGATCAGAGCCGCCTACGAAGTCCTGGTCGACGAGCCAGTCGAATATGCGTTCAGGCGCGAGCTCGGGGATCTTTGAGATCGAGCGCGCCGCCAGCCACTCCACCGACGATCAGCCGACGATCAGCCGACGATCAGCCGACGATCAACAGACGATCAACAGAGCATCGACCAACGCCCGGGCCTTTACACCAGAGCTCGGTGGATGCGCGGCCGATCAGGCTGACGGATCGCTTCGCGTGCCGCGCTGAAAGATCCAGAGAACGATCACGGCGGCGGCCAGACTGAGCACCCCGGTCCATGCGAAATCGAGACCCAGGGCCGGGTAGCCGAGTCCAACCAGCAGGGCGATGCCGACGCCAACCAGCGCCTCCCCCGCCACCACACCCGAGGAGAAGAGAACCCCGCGGTGGGCCGGACCCCGCTGCTGCGCGACCGGGCCCCGTCTTCCCCACCATTCGATCAAGCCACCGGCGAAGATCGGAACAGCGAGCCCGAAGGGGAGATAGAGCCCGACCGCGATCGGCATCAGATGCAGCCGGAGGCGCACACCCCGTTTCTCGAGCGCGAAGTCCGCGGCCAACACCACAAGGCCCAGGACGGCCCCGAGCCCCACCAGACCCCAGGGCAGACTCTCGCCTCCGAAAAATCCCCGAGCCAGGCTGGCGAAGAGACTCGCCTGGGGCGCCGCCAGCTCGCGTGATCCGATCCCGTAGGCGTCGTGCAGCAGTTGCAAAACGGGGGCCATCACCAGTGCCGCCACGACCACACCCGCCAGCTGCATCTTCTGCTGATGACGCGGCGTCGCCCCGACGAGCGCGCCGGTCTTGAGGTCGTTGCAGACATCGCCTGCGGTGCAGGCCGCACAGCACACGATCGCCGCCACACCCAGGGTGGCGATCATTCCCTGAAGGCCGCTATAGCCGAAGAGCCAGAGCAGCGCTCCGGTCGCCAGCACGGCGGTGATCGTCATGCCGGACACCGGGCTATTGCTGTTGCCGACGAGTCCGACGATATAGCTCGCCACGCCAACGAAGAAGAACGACGCGATGACCATGATCAGCGTCGTCAGGGCGGCGATCCCGAGATCCTGAGTAAACCGCCAATACAGCATCGCCACGATCGCAATGGCAAGCACGCTGAAGAGCGAGATCTGACTTGCGGGCAGATCCGGGCTGGGACCCGCCGCGGCATTGCGCGAATGAGCTCGCCTCAGCTCGATGAGCGCACGCCCCAGTCCCTTCCGCACGCGCACCAGGGCCGCGAGGCCCCCGACCGCCATCGCGCCAACGCCGACATAGCGCACCCCCTCGCGCCACAGCGTCCAGGCGCGCTCGGCCGCCCCCGCCTCGAACCCCGATGCGGTCGCCGAGACCAGAGGCAGCGAGTCCGGGGCCAGCAGCGAGACCATTTCCGGAGCCAGCGGAATCAAGACCAGCCAGCCGAAGGCGCCTCCCAGGAAGATCTGACTGGCGACCTCGAGCCGAACGATGAAACCGACCGCGAGCAACGCCGGCGAGAGATCGGCCCCGACGAAGAGGGGTCGGACCTGGCCCCAATGCAGCGCGCCCTCGATCGAGCTCTTGAACAAACCGAGCCCCGCGACGGCCAGCTTGACGACCGCGCCGAGAAGCCCACCCCGCAGCACCGCTCGCCCGTCCTCGACGTCCGCCCCTTCCCCGCCCGACTCGAGCACCGAGGCACAGGCGACGCCTTCGGGATAGGGCAGCTCGGGACTCTCTTCGATGAAGACTCGTCGCATCGGAATCATGAAGAGAACGCCCAGCCAGCCACCGGCGATGGCGATCGCGGTGGTGGCCCAGTAATCGAAAGAACCCCATACGCCGATCAGAACCAGCGCCGGCACCGTAAAAATGATGCCCGCCGCGATCGATTCGCCCGCAGAGGCCGCGGTCTGGACCTGATTCGCCTCGAGGATCGTACCGCCCCGCAAGACCCGACGCAGCAGCAGCATCGCCACGACCGCCGCAGGGATCGAGGCCGACACCGTCATTCCGACCTTGAGGCCAAGGTAGACGTTGGCCGCCCCGAGCACGGCCGACAGCGCCAGCCCCAGGCCAACCGCCCGAATCGACAACTCGCGCTCGGGCTCCTGCCTCTTGCCCCGCTCGCAGATCATCCCCCAGCCCCCTTCGAGCCCACAGTGAACCCCCGCGGCCCGCTCGATGCAACCGCCCTGCTAGTCCCTCCCTTCGATGTCGTTCATGCTGACCAACCCGCCCTCAGCCGAATTCCTGCCGAGCAGATCCATTCGGCGCAGGTGATAGCGCACGGTCGATCGGTCGCGATTCATGCGTCGCGCAATTTCGGCGGTGTTGCCGCGGCATTCGACCACGAGACGCTGCAGGCGGCTGCGCAGCTCGCGTTGCCCGAGGGCCCTGGCCTCTTCGGCCGTCAATCCCTTGCCCGGGACCCTGCGCGGTTCGCTCCCGTCGACCAACTCGCGGCACAATTGGCCGAGTCTCGCGAGGTCGCGACGAAACTGTAGAAAGCGATCCGCGCCGGCTCGCATCGCTCGCTCGCATTCGGAGATCGACCCGAAGGCCGTCAGAATCACGACCGGCACCTCCGACACGGCGTGCACGCATCGCACCAACTCGATGCCGTCCAGGCGGGGCTTGCGATGCTCTGTCACGATCAGATCCGGACGCTCGGCACCCAGAAGGCCCAGGGCTTCTCGGCTGTCCGCTGCAAAGAGAACCGAAAACCCCGCCACCAGGAGCTCCTTCTCGACCATCTCACGCCCAGCCGCGAGGTCGTTGACGACCAATGCTCTATCCACGGCGGCCTCTCCGTCCCGCCCCCCGAACGAATCGAGAAACCTAACATGTTGATGCGTCAGACCCGAGGCTGGCCAGAGATTCGGCCGGGTGCTGATCGACTGCTGATGGCCATCTCGAGACGCGCGAGGGCCCAGCTGTGCCGACGCCGACGCCATGCGAATCGGCTCAGGCGGTCTCGGACTGCTCGTGCAAGCATCGGATTGCGAACCGCGCGCAGTGTCGGCGGACACGATTCGAGCTGCGTCTTGCCACCGCCGACAGATTCGACCGACCCCCCCCGCCGCCGAGCCATCGAAGGGCCCACCGCCTTCGTACAGCGTGCCGCCCGCGTCCTCGACGCCGAGCATCACCGTCCCGGGTCGGGGTGGATGAGCGCGATTGCTCGGTCTGGTCGTCAGAAGCGCGCTGAACGGTGGTGCGGGGAGAACCGTCTAAATGACCCTTGGCCGCTCGAGATCGAACAGCCCCTCGAGCAAGGCTCGAGGCAGCTCGTGTTCGGTCCGCGATCAATAGGCCCTGGACTCAGGCCCTCTCAGACCCTCTCAGACCCTCTCAGACCCTCTCAGACGATGGATCGCCGCCGCAGGCCGAGCCCTGCCAGGCCGAGACCCATCAGGAGCGCCGTCGAAGGCTCGGGGATGATCACGATCGAGTTGAGGACGAATTCGACGTTCGGCTCGCCGAGGAACCTGATCTGGCCCGTCCGACTCTGACGGCGGAAAGTTGGTGAGGTTGGGGAAGGAGCCGTCGCTCACAACATTCCCCGAACTGTCTTGGAATACAAAGGCGATAGTGTTCACCGGCGACAGGAGGTCAGGACCCGTCATACCGAGCGAGAAGACGGCCTTGTCGGTGGGCGAGTTGTTCAGGCCGTTGACGACGATCAGATTGTAGCGGCCTCCAACACCGGCTCCGACCCAGCTGCCGGCGGTGACCGCCGCGAAAATCGTGGCCTGCGTTTAGAACAGCGTCCTCAGCGGCTAAAAGCCCTCTGCCGCGATCGCGATCTGGTTCACTCTGGCGGCCTTGGCCGCGTCCATCACCGCGATGAGCAGGTGGTTCTGACTCCGCTTGTCCGCCTGAATCACGATCGAGCCCTGGGGATTCTCGCCGTGCAGGCGCTCGATGATGGCGCGCAGCGAGCGCGGCTCCACCTGGTGGCGATCGATCCAGATCTGTCCGTTCTCCGTGATCGCGATCAGGATATTGCCCTTGTCCTTGGCGACCGCAGTCATCGCCGCCTGTCGATTGACGTCGACGCCCGCTTCCTTCACGAAGGACGCCGTGACGATGAAGAAGATCAACATGATGAAGACCACGTCCAACATGGGCGTCATATTGACTTCGCTCTGCGCTTGTTCGCGCCTACGTTTGCCGCGCATTCTTCTCGCCTCCCAAGACTCCAGAACCTTCCGAACGGAGTCGGATCCAACCCGTAGCGTCTCGTGCTCTCACGTTCCGGGAACCGGCCACCCCTTCGACGCCCCAGCATGGGGCGGTCGGGTGGAGCGGTGCTGCCATCGAAACGAGTGCGCCCGGCGGTGAGGGTCGCTTCGTCTTCGCGCGCGGCGGCGCAGATCGCGGCGCGCTGCCAGGGCGGGAGGAAGTGGGGATCCTCGATCGGGTTCGATCAGGGGACGTCGGGCGCGTCCAAATCTAGCGGCTCCTCAAAACGTAATACGAGTGTAGGCTAGGAGGGGCGTCCCCGAGTGGCAAGTCATGCCGGCAACTTGGCGTGTCTGCGCGGCAGCCACCCCAGGGGCCAAGCTCACCGGCCACGCACTCGAAGGCGATTCTTTTCGTGCTCCGCGACCCAGCCGCTTCGAGTCACGCCCAACGCCGGCTCTGAGGGCTCTAGCAGCCCGACTTCGCTCGAATCCGCACGCGTTGCATGCGCTCTCGACTCGATCGTCTCGGTCCGGTAGGTCGGACTGGTGCCCTCCGCGTGGTCGTCGGTGCTCCAGAAATCGAGTTCTGCGCAGAGCCGAGCGACGTCGCAGGCAGGGCTGCCTCGGCCTCAGGGGGAATACCAGATCGGCGAAGTCCAGGCGCGCTCCTGGACGACGCGTTGGTGATCCGGGCGACAGCAGTTCTCGTAGCCTGCGGTGATCGTCGACGCGTCGTCACAGCGCACGCCCGCCGCGACGCAGAGCTGTTGGCTCCAGCGACAGGTGGGGTTCTCCAGCACACGTGCGTAATAGAAGGCGTGCTGATCGGGCTCGAAATCCTTGTCGCGCCAGACCGAGCAGAGTTGCCGCGCACCCTCACCCTGCGGCTCGCAGGTCTCGAGATCCACACTGGCGGAATTCTTTCGGCCCGCGACGTCGATCACCTTTTCCTTGACGTCGCCATCCTCGACCCAGCCCTTCACGATCTGTACCCGCTGCAGAAATGTCCCCGGATATTCGTCGCTGCCCGGATCCTGCAGCGCCCAGACGGCAAAGCGCGGATCGCCGTCGTCGGCCCCGCGACCGGGCAGGTCAGCGCCCATCGGCACCCCACCTGCGTAGCCCTGCTGGGCAAAGTCCTGGTCCTTGCACATGCCCTGGTCGAAGTCCCAGCCCCCGAAGAAACGCACCACCGGCCGCGTACCGCTCGTCCCATACGCCTCCCGCCTCTGCATCGCCGCGAAGAGCGAGTCGCGGCTGTTTTCTTCGGCCCACAGCACCGCCAATCCGCCGGGATTGAACTCCAGATCGTCGGGCAGACCGACCTCGACTCGGCTGCCCGCACCGCCGTGTCCCTTGGCATCCTCTTCCATCGTGAGTCCGGGCGTCCCGAGATGCGTGTCGGTGCTGGCGATGATCCCGTATTTCAGCGAGTTCGCGCCGATCGTGCTGTGCTCGAGCAAGCCCTTCTTCAGCGCCTCTCGGACCATCCCACGCGGATCGGGGTCGAGTGATGTCGCGGGCGGCAGGCCAGCGGATTCCGTGATGCCCTGTGCGGCGACACGCCCGACACCGGCGAAGCTGTTGTACGGCAGCTTTTCGAAACCGCACAGTTCATCGTTGTTGCCCTGCCCCGGCAGACATTCGGAATCGCCCTTGTGCTGCATGATCTCGACGAGCGGCTCCCAGCGCTGACGGAGCCTCGCTTCCTGCTCGTCGACGGGCAGGTCGATATCCTGGCGCCCCGTCAGCCTGGCCGACGCGAACATCAACCCCGATCCACTGAGATTCGAGTTGTGCGGAATCGTCAGCACGTCGCAGCCCGCGACGCCGTCGAGGCACTCACGCTGGAGATGATCCCAGAGATCATGAGCGGAGGGCGTGTCGACCCAGCTCACCGGCAGCTCTGGCACTCGAGCGTTGCGGAACACGACATTGCGGTGGAGGTTCTCGCCATTGCCGACGGAGGCCGTCCATTCGTAGCCGACGAAGCTCGTAAAGGAACACTGCTTCGTCTTGTCGTAGGCCTGGTCTGCCGCATCCTGGATATCCTTCCAGACGATTTTCGCCTGGTCGAGGCAGAGTGAGCCGTCGGGACCACAGAACTCGAAGCGTTCCCGCCTCATGAGGTTGCGAACGGCGAAGAGCGAGAATGTTATGCCTCGAAAATTCTGATAGGTCCAGCACATATCCGAGGCGCCGCCGGGTCCGCCGGGATTGGAACAGGCTCGGATTTCGCCGAGCAGCTCGGCGTGGTCGGTGACGACCGTAAAATCGAGCGGACGTCGCAGCTTGGCCGTGCGCCTGGGCTTGCCGTCGGCGGCATAGGGTTGGAGTCCGACCTGCTCGCCCATGGCGAAGCGATAGGCGTCCCACGGCGTATTGCGGGTGTCCTGTCCGTTGGCATCGAATGAATAGGTGGTATGGACGTGGGTATCGCCGAAGTGGGGTTGTCGCGTTTCGAGGTATTGCGCGCAGGGCTCGCGCTGCTCGCTGTACTCGCGCGACCGGGCGCTGGCCGCAAAGACCGATCCGGCGCACACTAGACCCAGCCCTGCCGACACGATTCGCTTCCAACTCGAGTTCGAGCGCATCCGATCTTCTCCCTCGTCCATACAGGACGTCGGCGTGCACCGCCGACCCGACGATGGTGAAGCCGGCGGGACACCGAGTCAACCGACAATGGGCTGTGGCCTCAAGGCGCGTCGCAGACCGCGCGCTCGGTTACATCCCAGCTGCTAGCGATGGACCGGGCAGCTCGATCCGCTCGAGGCTGGTCCATCGCGCACCGCGCTGGCCCGTCTGCCGGCTGGGTTGCCGGCCGGTTCGGCACTGTCCATTGCCATCTCGATCTCCAATTGACCAAGTTATCCGGATCGGTCAAATTCTCCTGGCTCGGCGTGGACCCGCCAGAGTGCGACGGTGCGCCCTGAGCTGATCGTCTCCCAGCGTGTCCTGGCGCGGCGTTGTCGTCTATTAGTCCGAACATTTGGTCCAAACATTACTCGCGGGTCTGCGACCCGACACAGGAGGGCACGATGCTCGCGGTTCGATTCGATTCGAAAAAAGTGATCGTTGGGGAAGTACCCGAGCCGAAGAGCAGCGACGTGCTGGTTCGCGTTCGGGGCTGTGGCATCTGTGGATCCGATCTGACCATCCTCGACTCCGGGTTCCAGATTGCCGGCATCCCCGGCCATGAGATTTCCGGCGAGCTCGAGGACGGAACGCCCGTCGCGATCGAGCCGATCCATGCCTGTGGCAGCTGCCAGTACTGCCAGGCAGGCGACTATCAGGTCTGCAAGGACGGCAACGACATGATCTACGGCATTGGCCGCGACGGGGGCATGGCCGAGTTCATCCGGGTGCCAGCCCGCTGCCTCGTCCCGCTGCCCCGCGGTCTCGACCCGAAGGCCGCGAGCCTCGTCGAGCCGCTGGCGGTCGCGGTCCACGGCCTGCGCCGCGCGGGGGTCACGGGCGGCTCCCGCGTTCTCGTCATCGGCGGCGGCTCGATCGGACTCTGCGCCGCCGCCGCGGCGACCTCGAGCGGAGCGCTGGTCGATCTCGTGGCTCGCCATCCGGCCCAGCTCGCGGCCGCCAAACAGCTCGCTGCAAACTGCGTCGAGTCGGGCGCGGGCGGCGACTACGATTTCGTGATCGATTGCGCGGGCACGGAGAGTGCGAGCGAGGCAGCCTGCGAGGCGCTGCGGCCGAACGGCATGTTCGTGATGCTGGCGCCGTCCTGGGACCAGGTCATCCTGCCAGGCATGGTCATCGCCGCCAAGGAGCTGAGCTTCGTGGTGTCTCTCATGTACGGCCGCGCGGGCGCCTCGCGCGACATCGACGTCGCTGCCCTGATCCTCGGTGCGCGCGAGGAAATTGCCGATGCGCTGATCAGCCATCGCTTCCCCCTGGCCGACGCGCCGCTCGCCTTCGAGGCCGCTCGCGATCGGCGCGGGGGCGCGATCAAGGTGGTATTGGAGCCATGATCGAGTTCTGCTTCGAATCGATCAACTGGTCCCCGTATTTTGGGGTGGAGAATCCGGATCTGCCGCGATTGGTGCGCGCCGCCCGTGGCGCGGGCTTCGAGTGGATCTCCTTCGACGAAAAATTGCTGGATGCGTATCGCGCCGGCGGCGAGAGCTTCGCTTCCTTGCGTCGTCTAGTCGACGACGAGGGACTTCGGACCCTCGCGATTCACGCCGCCGCCCTGGGCGACGACACCCAGGCGGCGATCTCGGACTGCAAGCCCCTCGCGGAAGCCGCCGCCGCGCTGGACGCACCCTACCTGCAGGTGGGCGGCGCGGCGCCTCTGGGAGAGGCGCTGTTCGAGGCGACCAGCGCGGCCGCCCGCGTCGCGCGCGAAGCTGGTGCTGCGCTGGCCATCGAGTTTCTTCCCTTCCTCGAGATCGCCTCGATCGAGCAGACTCGACAGCTGCTGCGATCGGCCGAGGCCGAGGGCTCTGGCATCGTCGTCGACAGTTGGCATTTCTTTCATGGTCCCGATGGACCCGCAGAGCTCGCGACGCTCTCGAGCAGCGAGATCGCCTTCATCCAGTTCGACGACCACCCAGCGCTGCTGGGCGACGACCTGCTGCACGAAACGACCCAGCGTCGCGTGATTCCCGGCGACGGCGTCTTCGATCTGGCGAGCTTCGCAGAATCGATCCGAAGCACCGGATTCGACGGCGTCGTGGGCCTAGAGCTACTCTCCGCAGCCCACCGCGAGCTGGCCGTCGAAGACGTGGCGCGTGACCTGCTGGCGGCATCTCGCCGCTATTGGACGGACCCCGTCCCGTCGGCGAGCCCCTGATGCGGGCCGCTAGCCCATGAAGTACTCGGACACGTAGGTCACTTCCATCGCGTCGGGATCGAGGAAGCGCTCGCAGCTATCCATCATGCGCTTCAGATTGGCTTGCAGCTCTGCGTCCGTCTGGACGTCGTTGTAGAAGACCTTGAGGTCCGTCAGCGCCTGCATCGGAAACGACTCCTCGACGAAGGCATGCCAGTGTGTCGGTGCGCCGGGCGTCAGCACCCGGAAGATCTCGTTGCGCACGTAGCCGAAGCTCGACTGAGTCTCGATCGCGACCTGGCAGTGATCGCCGAACCAGATGCGGCTGAACTCCTCGAAGGACAGGTCCTTTCGTCTGCCGATGCAGGTGATCTGCTTCATCCCCTCGGCCCGTTCGCCCTGGGGTCGTGGGTAGGCCATCGGTCGAGATTCGACGACCAGGTAGCCCGCAATACCCTGGGCGTGGGCGGACAGCGCTTGCTCGGAAGCACCGCGCTCGGCGGCGTCCTCGAGCCAGAAGCTGACCATGGCGCGAATCGGCGGATCGCAGCGACGCACGGTGTGAAGCCCCTTCTCGACTTCCTCGTCGTTGGCAAAGACGCTGATCCCTCGCGCACCCGAGGTGGCCATCGCCGGCACGGCGATGGCGCAGATCGCCTCGCGCAGCTCGGTTCCGGAAACGGCCGGGTCGTCGAACAAGAGATAGAAGAGTTTCTGCATAGAGTGGGCTCCTGACCGATCGCGGGCAGCGACGGATTCGTAGCACGCTCAGACGTCGAGTCCTTCGATTCCGGCCTCGTCGCTGCGCTGATGGAGAAAGGGCAGGAGCCAATCCCCGGGCACCGGACGCAGCACACGACCGCTGCTCCGAGTCTGGCCCTCGGTGTATTCGAGACTCACCATGCGACGCACGGGCAGGTCCGCGACGGGGTCGAAGCAGGAGTCGACGAGCTCGAGGCTTCCCTCGAGTCGAACCACGCGCTCGAAGCGGTGGCGCCATTCGAGCCTGACGAGTTGGGGATCCTGATCAAAGCCCTTGTCGGGTTGGCAGCCGGGAAAGGCCTTGAAGCAATACAGCTCCTCGGTCTGCTCGCGGGGCGTCAGCAGCTGCTGGTGCGCCGCCCGGACAGCGAGAAACTCGATGCCCATTCGCTCGACGCGAGCGGAGACTCGCTCCCCGCTCAGCTCGAAATCGATTCGAGCCAGCTTCCTGGGCTCTCCGAAGCGTTCGCGCCCGGCAATCACCGCCGCCTCACTCGTGATGGGCATCGTGAGTGGATAGATTCCCTCCCGGCCGTCGTAGTGGACGCCCACGCCGAAACTGGCGGCCCCGATCTCGACACTGCTCTCGTCAGAGATGGATATGGCGAGCGTCGAGAACGAAACGTGAACCATCGGATCGGTCAGCGCCTCGAGCGGCCGCGGCACCACGGCTTGCGCCACCTCGGAATCGGTCTCATAGACGCAGCGAATCGAGCGGACCGCGCTCTCGACAGTCCCCTCGGCGCGCGAGCTCACTCGCTCGAGATCTCGAAGGCTCTTTACGTACCGCACCCGACTCATCGCACACCGCCTCGTGCGGGCGCGCCAATCGGCGAGCCTCGCGCCATCACTCTACCCAACTCCCCGTCTAGTCGATCATCGCGGTGAGTGTTTGCGGGTCGTGTCCTTCGCTGACTTCGCGCGCCTCGAGGCGATCGACTCGCAACGCGCGCGGAATCATGGACTGCGAGGCTCGAGCGAGATGTTGCCGGCGGCCAGGACCGCACGACGGCGAGTTTTCGTCGCGGGATAGCCATCGTCCCCAAGGGGCAAACGGGGAAATCGCCCCACCGAGGCGGACGCGACGCCGCGAATACGCAAGACTGCAGCCACGCGCGTTCAGCTGGGTTGCTTCGACTGGATTGTTTCGACTGGATTGCTTCGATGACCTGGCGAGCGTGATTCCATCCCCACTCACAGCGGATCCATCGGGTTCGCAGAGTTCACAACATTCGCAGGAGAAATCGAATGCCCGAGCCTTCCCCGGTGGCCTTCGTGACGGGTGCCAGCCGCGGCATCGGCAAGGCCGGTGCCCTCGCCCTCGCCGATGCCGGCTACGACGTCGTCGTCACGGCGCGCACCGTGAAGCCGGGCGACACCCCCCACTTCGACGAGTCGGGGAGTCCGATTGCGCTGCCCGGCAGCCTCGTAGAGACCGCTGCGGAAATCGAGAAGCGTGGCCAGCGCGCGCTGCCCCTCAAGCTCGATCTGCTCGATCGCAAGACCCTGGACGCCGCCGTCGAAGCCAGCCTGGCGCAGTGGGGCCGGATCGACGTGCTCTACAACAACGGCATCTATCAGGGCCCGGGTGTGATGACGCCGCTGATGGAGATCCCGGAGGACAAGCTCGCCCTGATCTTCGAAGGCAACGTCTTTTCGCAGCTTCATCTCACGCGACGCGTCCTCACTCACATGCTCGCACGCGGTGACGGCAGCATCGTCAACATGACCTCGAACGCGGGTCAGTACGATCCCAAGAGCAAGGTGGGCGACGGAGGCTGGGGCTATGCATACGGCGCCTCGAAGAGCGCCTTCCACCGCCTGGCCGGCTTCATCCATGTCGAGCACCACGACCAGGGGATCCGCTCCTACAACATCGATCCGGGCTACGTCCCGACAGAGGCCCAGCTCGCCTCCCTGGGCAAGGACAGCCCGGTCTACGAAAAGCATATCTCCGGATCGGCGCCCCCCGAAGTCCCCGCGGCCATGCTGATCTGGCTGCTCACGACGGAGGAAGGGCGATCGCGCAGCGGCGAGAGCTTCCATGCACCGAGCTTTGTCAAGAAGCACCAGCTGATCCCGGGCTGGCCGCCGCCCAGGCCGGAGAAGAAGTCCTGATGCAGCTGCTCGAGGGCAAGGTTGGGCTCGTGACGGGGGCGGGCCGCGGCATCGGCCGAGCGACGGCCCTGCTCTTTGCACGGGAGGGCGCGCGCGTCGCCGTCGCCGATTGGGATCTCGAGGGCGCCAAGCAGACGACCGCGGCGATCGAGGCCGAGGGCGGGGCAGCGCTCTGCATCGAGGCGGACGTGTCGGACGAAGCGAGCGTTGCCACGATGATTCGCAAGACCGTCGAGCACTTTGGCCGGCTCGACTGCGCTTCGAACAACGCGGCGCTCGGCGCCGGCTTCCAGCCACTCACCGAGATCGACCGCGAACGCTGGGATCGCTGCCTCGGCGTCAGCCTGACCGGCGTCTGGCTGTGCCTGAAATACGAAATCCCGGCGATGCGGGCGGCGGGCGGAGGCGCGATCGTGAACATCGCATCGGTCTCCGGCATCAGGGGCGAGGCTCATCAGGCCGCCTACGCCGCAGCCAAGGGGGGCGTCATCGCACTGACGAAGACGGCCGCCGCTGAAATCGCGCAACAGGACGTTCGCGTCAACGCGATCGCGCCCGGGGGCATCGAGACCCCGGGCATCGCCGCCTACTTCGAGCAGGTCCCCGAGATCCGCCAGGCCACCGTCGCAACCCACGCCATGCGCCGCCTCGGAAGGCCCGAAGAGATCGCCGATGCGGTGGTCTATCTTTGCTCGGATCGCTCGAGCTTCATGACCGGGCACGTGATGGCCGTCGACGGTGGAATCCAGGTGAATCCGCACGGCATCTAACGCGCCCGACTTTGCCCGCGCCCGACATCACCGAGACACGCCACTCAGGGGCGTGCAAGCCCAGAGGAGTCCCAAGCCCATGTCCGAACCCGTGCTGCTGATCGATCGGGAAGCGCCGATCGCGATCGTGACCCTCCACCGCCCCGACCAGATGAACGCGCTGTCGGCGGAGCTGCGGCTGGCGATCGGCGCCGCATTTCGAGAGCTCGAGGCAGACCCCGAGATCCGCGCGATCATCCTGACCGGAGCGGGACGCGCCTTCTGCGCCGGCATGGATCTCAAGGAAATTGGCGGCGGCGACGAAGGCGTCTCGGGCTTTGATCTCTCCGTGGCGGGGCAGACCGAGATGCGCGAAGGCATCGCCGGATTCTCCGGGCCGGTGATCGCCGCCGTCAACGGTGCGGCCGCCACCGCGGGCTTCGAGCTGGCCCTGGCCTGCGATCTGATCTTCGTCTCGAGCAACGCGAAGTTCCTCGACACGCACGCACGGGTCGGAATGCTGCCGGGCTGGGGACTCAGCCAGCGGTTGCCACGGCTGATCGGCATCGCTCGCGCCAAGGAGATCAGCCTGTCGGGCAACGCGGTCACGGCGCAACGCGCCTGCGAGTGGGGTCTTGCCAATCGGATCTGCGAGCCGGACGCGCTGCTCGACGAGGCCCGTGCTCTGGCAAAGGACATGTGCTCCTGCGTGCCGGACGTCATGGAAGGCGTCAAGAAGCTGATCGACGAGGGCTATTCGATGCTCTTCGACGAGGCGATGGCCCACGAGCTATATGTCGGGACCGAACAATCGAAGACCGTCGACAGCAGCGCGATCGGCGCGCGAAGGAAGGCCGTAATGGATCGCGGCCGTAATCAGTAGCTCCAATCAACACTCCGGACCAACAGGCCGGATCAAAAAGCCGGACCAACGGCCCGGATCAATCGCCGCATCACGCTGCCGGGCGCTGCCACCCGGCGACTCCAGCGAGGCACCGATGTCACTCTCCCTGCTTTCCGTCATGCACGTGAACGTCAACTGCTCCGATCTCGAGCGCTCACTTCACTTCTATCGCGACAAGCTGGGCCTGGTTTCGCAATCCCACACGAACCCCTTGCCCCAGGAAGGCGCGGGCTTCGGACTACCGGGCCGCGTCGTCTGGGACGCCCATCTGCTCCACGACGATCGAGGCCTCGCAGCCACGGCGATCGATCTGCTCGAATGGAAGACCCCCGCCTCGATCGGGCAACCCGCCCGAGACGCAAACCAACTCGGTTTCTTCCGCCTCTGCCTGACCCATCCGGATCTCGACGCCCTGCACGCTGAGCTCGAGGCCGCGGGCGTATCCTGTCGAAGCGGACCCATCACGATCCCGGTTCTCGAAGACCAGCCAGTGCGCTTCTTCTGCTGCGACGATCCCGACGGAACCTGCATCGAATTCGTCCAGCGGGCCGGCCCCGTGCGGATGTCGCATATCAACATCAACTGTCGGGACCTCGACCATTCCTCGCAGTGGTACCAGAGTGTGCTCGGCGTCGAGCCCATCATGGGTCGAGCGGAGCCTCCGGCCGCGAGCGGAGCGGGCTTCGGGTTCCAAGGCGACTGCCGCTACCGCGCGGATTTCCTGGCGCTGGCCGGCAACCCGGAATCGCTGATCCTGGATCTACTCGAATGGCAGGATCCGAAGCCGATCGGTCAGCCCTTCGTCGAAGCCAATCATCTCGGGCTGTTTCGAATGGCCTTCATGGTCGAAGACGCGGCGGCGAGCTGCGCCGAGCTCGACCGCCTGGACGTCGCCCACTCGGGGCCCTGCTGGCTCGAGATGGGGCCGGAGATCCCGATCGATGGACTCAACGCGGTGTTCTTTCGGGATCCGGACGGAACCTGTCTCGAGTTGATCGAAACACCAACCCTGAACCATCCCTGAACGCTTCCACACGATGCGCGGGTGAAGGCCAGACGGCGGCACCCCCTCGAGCGACCGCTCGACCGCTCGGCCCTGATTAGCCTGATGACCCCTGCAAAGAGACGAATCGGCTACTCGAGCCCGTAGAGCATCGCCGCGTTGCTGTGCAGCATCTTCCGGAGCGTCTCCTCCGGCAGGTGTCCCATCACGCGATCGATGTAATCCCGGGGATGCTCTGCCACATCGCTAGCCGGGCCCGGATGCTGGCAGGTGGGATGCGGATAATCCGTTTCCCAGCACAGGTTGTCGGCCATCGCATCGATCGTGGCGCCCAGGACCTTGTCCTCGAACCAGAAGCAAGCGTAGATCTGCCGCTTGAAATACTCGCTCGGCAGCAGGTCGAAGTCCGGTCGCTCCCTGCGAACCTGGGCGTTGGACCATTGCCAGTCACAAGCCTCGAGAAAGGCCGGGATCCAGCCGACCGCGGACTCGACCGAGACCAGGTTCAGGTTCGGGTAGCGATGGAAGATGCCGCCGTAGATCACGTCGGCGATGCAGCTCATATTCGACATGAAGATCGTCGACGAGGTCCGGGCGAAGGCGGTCTTCGTCCCCAGCTCACAGGGATCGCTGATGACGTCGGAGAGGTCCCCCGCGCCGATGTGGAAGCTGATCGGCAGGCCGGTGTCATTGACCGCGGCCCAGAAGGGCTCCCAATGCTTGTGGGCCAGGCGCGGCTCACCGAAGGCCGAGGGGTCGCCGCATGCGAGGATCGACTTGTGCCCGATCTTGGCTGCGCGCTCGACCTCCTTGACGCATTCGGCGATGTCCCAGAAGGGCATCACGGCCACGGGCACGAGCCGGCTCGAATCCTCGCTGCACCACTCCACCAGAAAATCGTTGTAGGCCCGGACGCATTCGAGCATCAGCTCGGGCTCCTTGAGCTTCACGAAGCCACCCGAGCCGAAGCCGACGACGTTCGGATACAGGACAGCGGCCCAGATCCCCTCCTCGTCCATGTACTCGAGTCGCGCCTTGGCGGCGTCCCAGGAGGCCTTCGGGATATCGTCATAGCCCATCGGCGCTTAGGGAAACGAACCGTCGAAGCCGGCCATCGTCGTAAAGCCGGGACCGCCAATCATCTGGTCGCCGATGCACCACAGATCGCGACCTTCGCGGCGCACGATGTGCGGCACGGAATCGCCCCACTTCTTCGAGACGCGCGCCGTCCAGACGTCCGGGGGTTCAGTGATATGGGTATCGACGTCGATCGCCTTGATGCGGTCGAAGACGCTCGAAGTGCGGGCTTCGGGGTCTACGGACATGGTCTCTTCTCCTGGGCGAACCTGATTGGCGAGTTCGCGGCAGGTCCTACCTCGCTCCGGTCGCTCGGCAATCTGGCAGATCGGGTCTCCCGAGACTGGCCGAGATTCGTGTACCCTTGGCTCTGATTCGCATTCCATCTGCAATTTCATTTGCAAACGTCCCCCAAAAGGAGCGCCATCGTGGTCAGCAAGCAATTCGAGGCGGTCCTCGCCACATTCCCGCCCGGGCAGCCCTCGCACCTGGATCCGCCGGAGATCGTGCGCGAGAAGATGCACGCGATCCATCCGACGAGCTGCAGCGAAACGACGCTCGTCGAGAACACAGAGCTCGACAGCATCGAGGCGACCTGGATTGCGACGCCCGAAAACGCCGACAGCGACCGCATCGTCATGCACGTCCACGGCGGCGCCTTCGTGTCGACCGTGATCGACCACTACCTGACCTACGGCGAGTTCATCTCGCGCAAAGTCGGCTGCAAGGTCCTCTGCTTCCTCGACTCAGCCTTGACATCGTTTTGTTCCTGGATTCGAAGATTTTGGAGATCGACCGGGAGCGTTTCCCCTGCCCCCGGAGGCGCCGGAGGCGGCGGGGGCGCCGGAGGCGCCGGAGGGGCCAGGGAG